>VTLG01010498.1_pt1 | contig 29432 bp, 26 predicted proteins | sample 4694571 | NCBI WGS metagenome assembly VTLG01 (sample SAMN12604809, study PRJNA352737) | marine metagenome | biome: ENVO:00000447; feature: ENVO:00000209|ENVO:00000569|ENVO:01000036; material: ENVO:00002151; isolation source: viral sequences binned using virsorter ...
TACGCCAAAACTGCACATCACTGTTAATGGCAATCGGCTCTCATTTTATCTGGCCGACAAACACATCGGCGACATGAGTACAGCCGAGTTTTACAAGATGAAACCCAATGAGGTTTGGAAAGCACTAGGAGTAGCAGATGTCTACCAAAAAGGATACCTCCTCTGAAACGCTGTACGGCGCCCTTGTCCAACTGAGAGGCGTCCTCAGTAACCCAGATAAGAAGTCAATCAACCCGCACTACAAAAGTAAGTACTGCAAGCTGGAGGATTTGATTCAACACGTCAGGGGGCCGTTAAGCAGTCATGGTCTCACGTTCGTGCAGAACATCGTCAACGGAGAAAAGTCTGTCATGGCACAGACCACCATCATCAGTCCGTCGCTACTAAGGTTATGATGAAAGGCGCCCCTGTTAGATTAAAAAGACGGGGATTAACTGAAGAAGTATGCCGTAAGTTCCGTATTCATAAGGATGGAGATGTATTACGTTTCCATTACTTTAGTAAGAATGGTACTTTATCGGCTGCTAAGATAAAAACTAAAGACAAAACTTTTTTCTGGGAAGGAAAGAATACTGATCATCAATTGTTTGGTCAGAACTTATTTCCTGATTCAGGGTCAAGACTGACCTTGTATGAAGGAGAGTTAGATGCAGCATCTGGTTATGCTGCCATGCCAACTTGGCCACACATGTCTGTGCCTAATGGTGCAGCTGGAGCCAAGAAGGATCTACAAAAAGTATTAGAACTAACACAAGGTTATGAAACCGTTGTATTCTTCTTTGACCACGACTCAGCTGGTATCAAAGCTGCTGAGGAGTGTGCAGCACTACTACCTCCAGGCAAAGCGAAGATTGCCAGAATGGAGAAATACAAAGATGCCTCCGATGCCCTTCAGCAAGGAGACATGGAAGCAATACGAAAGGCTATCTGGGATGCAAAAACATTCCGTCCTGATGGCATTGTTGCAGCCAAGGAGCTTCTTAATTTAATTACTACACCCGAATCACCATGTGAACATGAGTATCCCTTCGAAGGACTTAATCAGAAACTACACGGGATCAGGTATGGAGAACTTGTCACACTTACTGCTGGCACTGGTTCAGGAAAAACCTCATTCTGCCGTCAACTTGCGACTCACCTCCTCCAAAATGGGGAATCGGTTGGGGTCGTGGAACTTGAAGCAAACAATAGAAGAACCGCACTAGGCTTAATGTCTTGTGCTCTAGGTAAGGCTTACCATATCGGAGAGCACAGTGAAGAAGAACTCAGAACCGCCTATAGGGATAGTATTGCCAATTGGAATCTTTATATGTTTGATGGCTTTGGAAGTTTTGATCCAGATATCATCTATAATAGACTCGAATACTTGGCTACAGGACTTGATGTTAAAGTCATATTCCTAGATCACATATCAATTCTTATGTCTGGACTAGAAGGCGATGAACGTCGTATGATAGATCAGACCATGACCAAATTACGTTCTCTAGTCGAGAGAACTGGAATCGCACTATTTCTTGTATCACATGTCAGACGAACACATTCCGACCAAGCCCACGAAGAGGGTGCCAGGGTCAACATTGGGCAACTTAGAGGTAGCCACAGTATTGGACAGCTGTCGGACGGAATTATCGCGCTTGAACGAAACCAGCAGGCAGATAGAAGCAAGGCTGATACTACTGTCCGAGTACTTAAAAATAGGTACGCGGGTGAGTTAGGTGTTGCTTGTAATCTTGCTTATGACCTAAACACTTGTACATTCCATGAAACTCAGATCCGAAACGAACCTGAATTCAACCCCACCACCGATTTCTAAACACGAGGTGGTACATCCAACAGAGAAGACAAGAGTAGATGATATTTATCAACATTATGAGCATCCTTGGTATAAGTTTAATTCTGGTGAGATATTAGTCAAACCAAATCCACCTACTGAGGCGGCTATTAAAAAAGCACAATTTGTAGACAAAACCTATCAATGGAAAAAGGACCGCTAAACCTTGCTTTTGATATTGAAACTGATGGTATAGATTCCACCAGGCTGCATTGTATAGTCACTAAAGACATAGACACAGGTCTTATAGAGGAGTACAATGATGAATCATATGGTGACGGTACCTTTGACATAAAGGAAGATGCACCTATGGCTAGCCGTTCTATCACATCAGGACTTACCAGTCTTATGACTGCTGATAACATTATTTCTCATAACGGTATTGCTTATGATGTACCACAAGCTCAAAAGCATTACCCATTTTTCAGGGAACTAATGGCTAAACACTGGGACACACTTATTCTCAGCAGATTTTACCATCCAAATCTTTCCGAGATAGATCTCATACGTAAATGGGCTTATATGCCTGCACGTTTATACGGATCACATAGCCTAGAAGCTTGGGGTTATAGGTTAAAATGCTTTAAAGGTGAGTTTGGTAAACACACTGACTGGAAGAGTTGGTCACCTGAAATGCAGGAATACTGCAAACAAGACGTTGTTGTCCTTACAAAACTATGGCACCATTTCCAAAAATACCTGAACCCGTCATCTTAGAGCACCGCATTGCTGAGGTGATGCAGGACCAGAAGCGTGTAGGATGGCCCTTTGACGTACAAAAGGCACAGGAGCTAGAGAACACACTATTGAACCGCTTACAGGAGCTTAGAGAGGCCTCTGAGAGGGTTTGTACATATGTTCCTGGTAACAAGTTCACTCCTAAACGGAATAACCAAACGTTAGGATACATTGAGGGTTGTGAAATGCAACGCCTTAAGGATTTTAATCCTAGTAGTCGTGAACACATTGCTTGGTGGTTTAAAACTTTCCAGAAATGGAAACCAAACAAGCTAACTCCTACAGGTAAAGCCGTCATCGACGAGACTGTCCTTAAGGAGATTGGATCTAAAGAAGCATTACTATTCCTTGAGATTCTGGTTATCCAAAAGAAACTCGGGATGTTGTCGCAAGGTACTAATGCATGGCTGAAGTTGGTCAAGAATGGCAGGCTTCACCATTCCTGTTTTATCGGTGCTCAAACACACCGAATGGCACACTCACATCCGAACCTCGCACAGGTGAGTTCAGATACTGATTGCCGAGAATTATTTATTACAAAACCTGGGTGGAAGCTAGTAGATAGTGACCTTGCAGGTATTGAGTTAAGGATGTTTGCTCACTATCTTGCCCGTTTCGACGGTGGAAGGTACCGTGATGTTTTACTCAATGGTGACGTTCACCAAGAAAACGCAGACAAGATAGGTATTTCCAGACGCCTAGTCAAAACAGTTACGTACGCGTTTCTGTATGGTGCTGGTGATAAAAAGATTGGCCTATCATACGACCCTATGCTCCAGGAGGAAGATGCTGCCAAAAAAGGGAAAGAAATCCGCCAAGCTTATATGGATGCCATTCCGGGTCTTAAAAAGCTTGTCAAAGCTACCAAAGAAAGGGCTAAAGGTCATGAGATCTATGCCATCGACGGTCGTACTATCCGCGTTGACAAAGGACACAAGGCCCTGAACTATTTACTTCAGTCATCTGCTGGTATTATTGCCAAGAGATGGGTACTGATAACACAAGAGTGGCTACAAGCATTGGATGTCAAGCATGAAAGGTACGCCTTTGTGCATGATGAACAGGTGTTTGGTGCGCCACCATCATCAGCTGAAGAGGTTGCACGGTTGTGCAAATGCTCAGCACTAGAAGCTGGTGAATACTACAAACTAAGATTACCAATTGAAGCTGATGCACACATCGGTAACAGTTGGGCAGAAGTACACTAATGCTATTAATTGATGCTGACTTTATTGCTTACAAATCAGCTCAAGCTTGCGAGGAAGGTATTGATTTTGGAAATGATGTTATAATAGCTCAATCCAATTTCAGTCAAGTACTCAAGATCTTTGAGCGTGAGTTACGTAAAGTTACAACCGCTATGATGGATGATGATTTCATCCTATACTTTTCCAGCCCTAAAAATTTCCGGAAAGAAATTTCTGCCGATTACAAGGGTCACCGAAATAGACGTAAGCCACTAGGTTATAAACGTCTACTTAACTATTGCCAGAAAAACCACCGTTGTGTTCTCCGGCATGGACTTGAAGCTGATGATTCTCTAGGTATAGATGCTACACAGTTTCCTGATACTGAAACTATCATCGTGAGTCCTGATAAAGACATGCGTCAGATCCCAGGAGTACTTTGGAATATGACTGATGAATGTGAAGAGATCACTAAAGAGGATGGTGACAGATGGCATTTAATGCAATGCCTAGCAGGCGATCCAACTGATGGGTACGCAGGCTGTCCGGGTATTGGACTAAAACGTGCAGCTGATTTGCTTAATAAGGCTGAGTCTCCTTGGGAGGCTGTCTGTAAAGCCTTTGAAGATAAAGGATTATCTGAAAAAGAAGCGTTGATGAATGCACGACTAGCTAAAATCCTACAACACGAAAACTACGACTATGACCGCCAGCAACCAATCTTATGGTCCCCGGTACTATAAACGTGGGACTATAGAAGTCTGGGATTTCATTAGAGACCAAGGACTAAATTTCCACCTTGGTAATGCTATCAAGTATATCTGCCGAGCAGGTCACAAACATAGCAAAATAGAAGACTTAGAAAAAGCAATCCACTACTTAGAGAATGAACTCATCCACGAAAAAGACCTTTATTTCAGAGCAAGCCAAGGAATTTCGTACAGCGTACAGCCTATCCAACAGTCGAGCGAGACCAAAGAATTCACATCAGAAAGATCTGATCGTAGAGGAATTTAAAGAGTTCCTTGAAGCTCAAGGTATGCTGTTCATGCATGGTAATAATGCACAAGCGGAATGCTTGAAAGAGCTTGCTGATTTAGTCTATGTGTGTTACCAGTATGCTGAGAACATGCGTTGGGATTTAGATGAAGCTCTCCACCGTGTACATGAAAGTAATATGTCCAAGCTAGATGAAGACGGTCATCCTATCTACCGTGAAGATGGGAAGGTCCTTAAGGGACCAAACTACAAACCACCAAACTTAGAAGATTTAGTTTAATGACTGCAAATGTGATTGCTCGGACAGGCCGAGTACAAAATTGGATAGATAATCCTGAAGGACGCCTGCCAGTATCATGTACCGTGTTTGTCGTAGAAGATAGCATGGAGGGTGCTGAGGGCATTGAGGCATCGTGGCGTTTCGTATCACATGCTTTGAGGTTCGGTGCTGGTGTAGCAGTACATCTATCCAAGCTCAGGCCAAAAGGTTCTGAGAACGGGCGTGGTTTAACAGCCAGTGGTCCAGTATCTTTTTTAAAAATCTACTCAGTACTAAATGAAACACTCAGACGAGGCGGGCATTATAAAAACGGAGCTGTGGTGGGGCATCTTGACCTTGATCACCCTGATGTCCTTGATTTCATTCGTACCCCTAGAGAGGAACTCGCGTGGGTCAAGAGATGCGTCAATATTGATCAGAGAAAATGGCACGACACATCTACTGAAGTAAAACAAGCACTACTATACGGAATTAAAAGTGGAGACATCTGGCTCAACAAAATCAAACACGACGAAAACGGGCAACGAATACGAGGCAACGTGTGTCTTGAGGTATATCTGCCCTCACGAGGAACTTGCCTCTTACAACACATCAATCTCGGTGCCTGTGAAATCGGCACGCTCCAAGAGGCTATCTTTACAGGTATGTCCGAGCTGTGCGATCTTCATGGCCGAACAGGCGTTGGAGCTACTGGAGAATACTTACCGCCCGAAGTCGACAGGCAGGTCGGACTTGGATTCCTTGGACTCGCGAATCTCCTAAGACGTTATGAAGTAACATACGCTGAATTTGGAGATGCATTAGAGCGTAATTCAGGGAACACAAAAGCTGATATGATTGTTACTGAGCTAAGGCGAGGTGTACAGTTAGCAGCTCAATGTGCTAGAGCTAATAGAATGGTACGGGCATTTGCTATTGCTCCTACTGCTTCTTGCTCATATCAAAGTGTAGATTTAGATAACTACACCTGCTGTCCAGAAATTGCACCACCCATTGCACGCAGAGTAGATCGGGATTCCGGTACCTTTGGTGTGCATGCATATGATTATGGCAATGTAGAGATTGCCAGCGAAGTTGGCTGGGATGCTTACAAGAAAGTAGCAGACGGCTTCGTGAATTTACTAAATAATACGGGACTTCTTCACGGCTATTCGTTCAACTCTTGGAGTGACGTAGTAACCTACGACAATGCGTTCGTGGAAGAGTGGCTGGAATCACCTCAGACCTCCCTTTACTATAGCCTACAAGTAATGGGCGACGTGCAAGATAAGACCGATGCGTATGCAGCATTAGATCAGGCAGAAGTCGATGATTACTTGCAGGACATTTTAAATGAACCTGTAACATGTGATTGTCAAGAGTAATGAAACTAACACCTTATGATAAACTATTCGCAAGAAAACGTAAGTGGTCCCCAGTACAGACCACAGCAGGCACGCTACGTGAAGGCTCTGAAGAGACCATCAAGCGTGCTCTCGCAATACGTCATATGGAGCTACCAGTTGGTACCTTCATTAAGGACGGCCTTGAAAAGACTGTTCCCGGAAGTGCTAGAAGACTACTAGAAGATAATGTAAAAGACGAAGAAAGACATGATCTTGCATTACAATGGTATGTAGATGCCCTTGGTGCAGATGAAAAAGCAGAAAAAGAAGCACTTAAACTAACCGATGCCTGGATTTCACACCCTGACCATACAATTACCAAAGCTCTGGTCGCAGAACGGGCCATCTTCTTCGTTCTACTCCCTTTCTTTAGGTTTAACGGGGATGCTGCTCTTCGTACAATATCTGCAGATATATCGAGGGACGAGCAGATCCACGTTGGAGCTAATTCTCTTGTATGTCGCGAGTTGGGTTTACGTCCTTCTCCTTCTCTGGATAAACTTAGGAAAGCCACAATTAACTGGATTACTGAACCTCTAGGTATAAATACTGAGGATCAATATTTAGACAGAAAATTTTGGACCGATTCTAGTGATCGATTAATGTACGAAGGGAAAGCACCTGAGCTTTCTGAAACTAAGAACGCAAGAATGCCCGCATTTTTTGAACATGCAAATACAAACCTCCCAAAGTACGCTTGAATGGGGACGTATCGAACGTCTTATAGAAGACCTTGACGAGCAGTTTCCTGATAGATTTCCTGAACACACACTCTCCGATAAGGAGATTGCTTATAGAGCAGGGCAAATTTCTATAATTAGATTATTAAAACAAAATTTATCGGAGTGATATTTATGTGTAGAGGAAAGAAGAAACGACAAGAACAGCAACAACAGAAAAAAGAAACCGGCCCTGATATAAGAAAAGCAGCAAGAGCTGGCATAGAACCACAAGCTGCTGATGTAGCAACACCTCCGCTTGAGGCTCCTGAAATGTTTGACCCTACTGGAGGTGGTCCAATAGACCTAGCTTCTCAGAAAGGTATACCAATAGTAACAGGGCAAAAGGTTAACAAGAAAAAACTAGCCAGCGGTACTGCTAAACTACAAATAAGAAAACCTAGGTCTGGCGGTGTTAACACAGGAGCTTCTAATGTTGGTGTTAATTCACCTGCACAATCAGCACCTGCACCAGCAACTAAAAAAAATTAAGTAAGGCATATGGAATCAGCCCGTCAAAAATATAATAAACTATCGACTGATAGAGATCAGTTTCTTAATGTTGCCTACGATTGTGCAGAGTTGACTATACCTACATTGTTAATGAGGGATGAGCGTACTCCTTATGCTCAGTTTAAAACCCCTTGGCAATCAGTAGGAGCTAAGGGTGTAGTGACTTTAGCATCAAAGTTAATGTTAGGTTTACTACCACCCTCTACTTCATTTTTCAAACTCCAATTAGATGACTCTAAGTTAGGACTTGAAGTACCACCTGAAGCTAAGAGTGAATTAGACCTAAGCTTTGCTAAGATAGAACGTATGATCATGGAGTCTATTGCAGCCTCTACTGATCGTGTTCAAATCTTTTCAGCAATCAAACATCTCGTTGTCACTGGCAACGCATTAATCTACATGGGTAAAGAAGGTATAAAGATGTACCCTCTTAATCGTTATGTAGTAGAAAGAGATGGTAACGGTGAAGTTATACAGATAGTTACCAAAGAAAGAATCAATAAAGATCTACTACCAGAACTACCTGCACCTGATCCAACATCTTCTGTAGATAGTAGTAGTAGCAATCGTACTAAAGATAGTGACATCTATACTTGTGTCACTCTAACTCCGAAAGGTTGGATATGGCATCAAGAAGTTGAGGATGTTATACTACCTGGTAGTATGGGTAGAGCTCCTAGAAATAACAACCCATTTTTACCTTTACGTTTCGTGACAGTTGATGGAGAAGACTATGGTAGATCTAGAGTTGAAGAGTTTCTGGGTGATTTAAAGTCACTCGAAGCTTTGATGCAAGCCCTTGTTGAAGGGAGTGCAGCTGCAGCTAAAGTTGTCTTCACTGTATCTCCTAGTTCAGTCACTAAACCACAGTCATTAGCACAAGCTGGTAATGGCGCTATCATCCAAGGAAGACCTGATGATATAGGTGTAGTCCAGGTTGGCAAAACAGCTGACTTCCAAACTGCATACCAATTAGTTGGTGTGTTAGAGAAGAGACTATCAGAAGCATTCTTAGTAATGAATGTCAGAGATAGTGAAAGGACTACAGCAGAAGAGGTACGTATGACTCAGATGGAATTAGAACAACAGTTAGGTGGACTATTTAGTTTGCTTACAGTTGAGTTCTTGATTCCATACTTAAACCGTAAGATGCATACCTTACAAAAATCTAAAAAGATACCAACTGTACCTAAAGATTTGGTTAAACCTACTATTGTAGCTGGTATTAATGCTTTAGGTAGAGGGCAAGATAGAGATGCTCTCGTACAGTTTATACAAACCATTGCTCAGACAATGGGACCTGAAGCCTTACAAAGTCTATTGAATCCAGATGAAGCTATTAAGCGTCTTGCTGCTGCTCAAGGTATTGACGTTCTTAACCTCGTTAAGAGTGTGGAAGATCGTAATGAAGAACAGGAAGCTGCGCAAGAAGCACAGATGAATCAAACAATAGCTAGTCAGGCAGGTCAGTTTGCTAAAGCACCTGTAATGGACCCAGACAAAAACCCTGATGCCGTAGAAGCTGCATCCGCTGCTGCTCAAGGTCTCATGGGAGGTGCTGCGCCTGAAGAACAACCACTACCCGCTTAATTCACTATGACTGAGACACAAACTTACACTTTTGATACTTCTGATGATCCAGTATCTATCGAACAAGCTGAGCAAAGAGATGCTGAAACCTTAGAGATCGGTGAAAAGATGATGGCCGAGCAAGAGAACTTACTTGCCGGTAAATATAAAACCACTGAAGACTTAGAGGCTGCTTATAAAGAGCTTGAAACAAAGCTAGGTAGTCAGGAATCAGAAGAGTCAGAAGAGAGTGAAGCTGAAGAAGATTATGTACAGCTTGATCCAAAAGATTATTACTTAGAAGATGGTTCTGTGAACTATGAAGCTGCTAAAGAAGCTTATGGTGATCAGTTAACCGATGTTTTCGAAGCATCTAACATAGATCCTTTTGAAATGAATACGTACTTTTATGAAAATAATGGTACACTTTCTGATGATATGTATAGTAAACTTGCAGAAGCCGGGCTACCTAAAGGTGTAGTTGATAACTACCTAGATGGTGTCCGTCAAAGTACAGCAACACTTGAATCACAACAGCCACCTATTGAGAACTTCTCTCAACAAGACGTCGATGATGTTAGAAGCATCGCAGGCGGTGCAGAAGGTTATGACGCCTTAATGGAATGGGCTGCTGATAATTTAAACGAAGTAGATGCTGAGAACTTTGACCAAGTTTTAGATACTGGGAACAAAGCAGCAATCTCATTCGCTATCAAAGCACTTATGTCACAATACGAAGAAGCAGCGGGACGTGATTCCGACTTGATACAAGGTAAAAAAGCAGCGGCACCGGAAGGTTATCGCAGCATGGCGGAGGTTGTCAGAGATATGAACAACCCTGCGTATGAAACTGATGATGCCTATCGCGATGATGTTAGGCGTAAACTACAATCCTCTAACCTTAAACTATAATGACTATTAAAACTATTAACATAGGCGATCCCTTTAAAACACCCCCTGATAAAGGGACTGGATTGGGTCGTAAGATCCAGAAGCGCCTTATAGAGTTAGACAAAAGGTTTCCTGCACCAGATTCTAAAAGGAAACGTAAAAAGAAATAACGATCGCCACTAAATAAACATTCATCGTACAAACTAATGGTATTCAAAGCATTTAGAAAGTGGTCCCAAAAGGCCGGTAAGAACATGAAAAAAGTCACAGGTATTAACCCAGTGCCGAACAAACGGGGGTTAAAGAATGTGAGGAAATTCGCGGCTGCTACTCCAATGGGTGTGCTCGGGGGTGCACTCGCACACACGTGGAAGAAACGTAGGAAGAAGTAACCATGCCCTATGTTAATGGTAAGAAGTATCCTTATACTAAGAAAGGTAAGGCTGCTGCTATCAAAGATAAAAAGAACAAACCTAAAGCCTATGTAAAAATAGGCTCACCAAAAAGTAAGTAAATGAAGCGTGCCGACCTGAACTTTCATCCTCGGCCATTAACTTACATTCTTTAATTTAATGACCAAATCAAACGTATTCCCTAATGAGCCTCAAGTAGACGTGATCACACCACCTACACCTGAGGAGTATTTACAGAATGCTGAACGTGTAAACGGCTGGCTAGCAATGATTGGATTCAATGCAGCTGTCGGGGCATACTTATTTACAGGACAAATTATCCCTGGAGTTTTTTAAATGACAACAGCCACATTAAATAAGTCCCCGCTTCAAAACTGGGATGAATTTTGTGACTGGGTGACGAGCACTGACAACCGCCTCTATGTGGGGTGGTTCGGTGTTCTCATGATACCCGCACTCATAACTGCAGCAACTTGTTTTATCATCGCGTTTATAGCTGCACCGCCAGTAGACATTGACGGTATACGCGAACCCGTAGCAGGCTCATTATTATATGGCAACAACATTATTTCTGGAGCTGTTGTCCCTAGCAGCAATGCTATTGGGATGCACTTCTACCCGATCTGGGAGGCAGCTAACTTGGATGAATGGCTTTACAACGGAGGCCCCTACCAACTTATTGTCTTCCACTTCCTTATTGGCATCGCAGCTTACATGGGACGCCAGTGGGAACTTAGTTATAGACTAGGAATGCGACCATGGATTTCAGTAGCATACTCAGCACCAGTATCAGCAGCATTTGCAATCTTCTTAGTGTACCCATTTGGTCAGGGGAGTTTCTCTGATGGTATGCCTCTTGGTATTTCCGGTACTTTCAATTTTATGTTCGTCTTTCAAGCCGAGCATAATATCCTCATGCATCCATTCCATATGTTGGGTGTTGCTGGGGTGTTCGGGGGAGCTTTATTCGCTGCTATGCACGGAAGTCTCGTTACTTCCTCGATCATCAAAGAGACGACTGACAATGAGTCGCAGAACTATGGTTATAAGTTTGGCCAGGAGGATGAGACGTACAACATCGTCGCTGCCCATGGCTACTTCGGTCGTTTAATATTTCAATATGCGAGCTTTAATAATTCTCGCTCTCTTCATTTCTTTCTTGCTACTTGGCCAGTGGTTTGCATATGGCTTACCTCCATGGGAGTCTCAACTATGGCATTTAATCTCAATGGATTTAACTTTAATCAATCCATACTTGATGCAAATGGCAAAGTTGTACCCACATGGGCTGATATATTGAATCGCGCCAACCTAGGCATGGAAGTAATGCATGAGCGTAATGCTCATAACTTCCCTCTTGACTTAGCATCAGAGCCGACCCGAACATTCGTCCTCGGCTAATACATCACGCCGCGTCCGTTCATCCCTTTCGGGACGCATGAAACCGATTCATGGAACGGGGAATCGGTACTGAGGAACTCAAATGCAAACTGCAAAAAAGATTCAACTCAAGTATCGCGGTGTGCCTTATACAAAACAAACACACTGAATTTAAAAAATGAAAACACTAGCACTAGCTATCGCTTCCACTCTCGTTGCAGGACCGGCTTTCGCCGGAGCCTACGTCAACGTGGAGAGCAACGCCGGTTACACTGGATCTGATTATGACTCAAGAACTACTGATCTTCATGTAGGATTCGAGGGTGGTAATGATACATTCGGTTGGTATGCTCAAGGCGGCCCTGCCATCGTTGCAGATAGTGATGACGCTGATACTGACAGCAGACTCTCTGCTAAGGCTGGTCTTAATGTAAATGCTGGAGAAAATCTTGGCATCTACGGTGAGATCTCAGTCCTTACACCTGAAGATGACGATGATGATAAGTCATGGGGAACCAAAATCGGTGCTAAGTATAGCTTCTGATTAGTACACGGGGACCTTCGGGTCCCTTTATTATTTAAACTATTATGATACAATCACCAATGTATTCTTTGTTTGACTACATGCTTTCTCCACCTGTACGAACAGTCGTTGTCGTATCAGAAGATCAGTTAAACGACTTAAGACTTCAGCAGGTAAATGAAGAAATCGAAGTTATCGAACGACAGCAGAAAGAACTTGAAGCTGCATACAATCGCAGAAAACAAAATCTTTCAGATTCTTTGGCCAGTCTTAGCGCCGAAGTGAAAAGACTATCACCAGCTAAAACAACAAAGAAAAATGTCACAGCAAAGTAACGCTAATCCAGCTTCTGTCCATCCTTATGGTCCTGAACCTGAGATTGATATAGCTGATCCTCAACCTAAAAAAGAGGAAGATGATATGCCTCAATCATTAGAGGAAGCTCTCTTAGGAGAGTAGTTGGAACGGAGGCACCTCAGAGTCGGACCTCCTTTTCTTTGGTAAGAGCCCGTACGCGGATACCTCTTGCCGTCATGACGGTGGGAATAGACCACAACAAACGATCGAAAATTTCAGCTGAGAAACGTAAATATTTTTAACTCTTTTTTTATAAATGGCTCAACAATCTACCGACCATCAGGCCTCCCTTACCAGGCCGGGTCAATCGAACGCTACTGGTGATGCCAGAGCGTTATATTTGAAGCTATTTTCAGGAGAGATGTTCAAAGGCTTCCAGAATAACGCGATCGCTAGAGATCTAGTTATGAAGCGTACCCTTAAGAACGGCAAGTCATTGCAGTTCATCTATACGGGTCACACAAAAGCCGAGTATCATACTCCAGGAAATAGCATACTGGGTAACTCCGATGGAGCACCTCCAGTAGCAGAGAAGACTATCACTTGTGATGACCTTCTCATCTCTAGTGCATTTGTATACGAACTTGATGAGACACTAGCGCATTATGAGTTGCGTGGTGAAATCTCTAAGAAGATCGGTTATGCACTAGCTGAAAAGTATGACCGTCTAATCTTCCGTGCAATCACACAAGGTGCACGTAAGGCTAGCCCAATTACTAAGGCTAACTTTATAGAACCAGGCGGAACACAAGTCCGTGTTGGTGCTGCAGGAACCCCTGCACAGTCTGAAGCGTTTAATGCTGACAATCTAATTGCAGCTTTCTATGATGCTGCTGCTGCTCTCGATGAGAAAGGTATTAGCACAGATGGACGTGTTGGTGTACTAAACCCAAGACAGTACTATGAGTTGATTCAGAAAGTCGGAGACGGTGGACTGGTTAACCGTGACGTCCAGGGTGGATCATTGCAATCAGGCAAAGGTGTAGTAGAGATTGCTGGTATTAAGATCTACAAGTCAATGAACATTCCGTTCTTTGATAAGTATGGTATTAAGTATGGTATCTCTGGTGGACCTGCTGATCCAGGTAACACAGGATCGTTCATCTCACAACAGATTGAATCTGCCAAGACTACTGATACCGGAATTAACAATAGTTACGGTCAAGGTCTACAGCAATCTGATGGTACAGCTACAGGTGGTGATGGTAACTTTAACCACTCTTGCGGACTTATCTTCCAGAAAGAAGCTGCAGGTGTTGTCGAAGCAATCGGACCTTCTGTACAGGTTACAAGTGGTGACGTCTCCGTGATTTATCAGGGTGATGTAATCCTTGGACGCCTTGCAATGGGTGCTGATTACCTCAACCCAGCTGCTTGCGTTGAACTATACGCAGGTAATGCTACAGGTAACTCTGCTTGGAGCTAATAGTTTTTATACATTATTTATGGGGACCTTCGGGTCCCCTTTTTTATTATTATGGCAGTCGTATCTTACGGTACATCCACCGAATTGGATGCAGTAAACTCAATCTTAATGAGTGTCGGAGAGTCACCTGTTAATACATTAAGTGTTCAAAGCCCCGAAGTGGCTATTGCTCAGAAAACTCTTCAACAAGTCTGCCGTGAGGTACAGGCTGAAGGGTGGAAATTTAATACAGAGATTGAGTATGCTATACTGCTGGATTCCAACAACCACTGCATCTTACCTACCAATGTTTTACAGATAGATCTTAATGATTTTAAACATGGAGAGGATTATGATGTAGTTAAAAGAAAACATAATGGAGCACTAAAATTATATAATCTAAAAAAGCATGAGTATAACTTTGATAATACATCCGAAGGTAAACTATACTGTGATATAATATGGATGATTGACTTTGAAGAAATGCCACAAGTATTCAAAGATTATGTAACAATTAGAGCTGCAAGGATCGCTTCCAACCGCATGGTAAATGATGGCACTTCAACTAGACTCCTTATCCCAGATGAGGAAATGGCTAGAGCTGCTGTTCTTCAGTATGATACACAGCAAGGTGATTATAATATCTTTAATAATCAACAGTATCATACTAATCCATCCACTGTTTACCGACCATATAAAGTTCTACAGAGAAGGTAATGGTAGCAATTAATCAACGTATCCCTAACTTCATAGGAGGTGTATCACAACAACCAGATAAAGTTAAGTATCCAGGTCAGCTTAGGGTATGTGATAATGCTGTACCTGATATTACATTCGGGTTAACTAAAAGGCCACCAGCTGAGTTTTTATCTAAACTAGCGAACGCTAATGATACCGGGGAATGGTTTGAAATCCTGAGAGATAATGACGAAAAATTTTTATGTCAAATTACACCTGCTAATTTTGCAAGTGACCCTATTAGGATTTGGAATTTAACAGAAATAACAGTTAATACAGCTACAGATTTTTATGATATAGTACCAAAGCCAGGTGGTGGTAATTATGGTAATGGAGAAGTAATACCTATCGGTACAGCAATGACTGTCAGTGAAGGTACTACAGGATCTTTTGATTATTTAGAAGGTGCTACAGATCCATTAGGCATGATGTCGCTGCAAGATTTCACACTGTTCGCTAACCCACAGAAAACAGTTAGAAGTTCTACGACTACTAGTGATGCTGTTACAGGTGCTAACAATGCCATAGTAGAAGCCGGTAAATACGCTTTTGCTAGTGTAGATACTTTAGCTTATAATACTGAGTACTGTATATATGCAAGTGATACAGCCCCTACACCTCAGAAGTATTTTCGTGTAACAGGTTTAAGTGTCCAACATTATGATTCAGATGGTGATGATGACGATGATTGGCATGAAGGTGGTGTTAACAGGACAGCTGGAGAAACTACCAACTCGTCCCTGTTAGAAGGTAACTCTTATACAAAGAACCATGGTAATGGTTTAAGTGATACCCAAGATCACGGTAAGTATAATGGTATGCTGGTATGGAACATGGAAGCCGGCGGGCCTAACATGTGGTCTTCAACTAGAATAAATGGTGATGTAACTCTCTATGGTTCTGCACATAATGATGCCAAAACTGTAGGTGGTAAAAAAGTACCTACTATAAAAATGGCTTCCATAAGTGGTAGTCGAGACGCTCTTGGAAACACACCTGTATTTGCACCTGGCGATACAGTATGGATAAATTTCAATTCTAGAAAAGGTACTGATAGTCCTAGTAATACAATCCCATATAATCAAGATGGTGCATATGTCTGTTTACCAGGAACTGATAGCAGTACTGTATGGGCAAGAGCTTTGGCTGAACCTTCGGGTGGATCTTCAGGATCTGATAGTCCATCAGAGAGTACCATCAGGCATGTCACTGAAGATATAACTGGTGTTATTACTGTTAACTCAGTTAACTTCCAAGACTCTAGAGAGCATATCTACGAAGGTGACGGTGGTAGTGAGCAGGATTCTGATGGAGACGCTGATGAGTTTATGGGTTTTGGTTATGATACTAAGTATACAGCAGAAGTAGCATTAACAAGTACTGGTATTATTAAATGTCAAGACGAAGCTAGTGCTAAAAACATGTTCGTTGATGTAATAATTGAAGGACAGCATTATGCAATACAGGTAGATGCTGTTGAAGAGATAGAGACTTACGAAGGTACACAACAAAACACTAACGCTCCTTGTGCTTTTTACCGAACACCTAGGGAACCTGAAGCTGGTATGTTAAGTACAGCTAAACTTCTCAGACGACTACAAGAAGAAGTTGAGGTTTATATACCAAGAGGTGCGGATGGTTCTGGAAACGCTAGAACTGCTAGTGCTTCTATTATAGGTACAGGATTATATCTGGATCTAGATGGTGCTACTAATTATAACATCAACTTTGTCGGTGGTATTGTCGAGAATGGGATGTCAGTCATTGGTAGAACAGCAGGTGATATAAGTAGACTACCTAATCAGTGTAAACATGGTTATATAGTACAAGTATCAAACTCTGCAAACACTGAAAGTGATAACTATTATCTTAAATTTCTAGCTGATAATGAAGTATCAGGTTCAGGTAGATGGGAAGAGTGTGTTAAACCAAACAATTTCTCACAACCATCAATAGCAGGTACGTGGACTCAATCAGCATTCACTGTAACAGTAACCGCAGCTGGTCATAACTTAGCAGTAGGTGATCGAGTATTCTTAGATTTCACAAGTAGTACTGGCACTCTACCTGCTGATGGGGAATATGAAGTAGCAGCACTACCTTCAGGTGGTATCTTTACAGTTAAAATATATACCAGTGCTACGGTAACAGGGACTAATAATGTCACTGTATCACCAGACCCTATGGTTGTAGACTGGGATGTATCTACTATGCCGCATGGTTTACTTAACATGCGAACAGGAAACTTCCAGTTCAGAGCCTTGTCAAAGGATCTTAACGATAACCCTGATAATTTTTGGACAGGTAGAAAGGTAGGAGATTACAAAACTAACCCATTTGCTACAATTAGAGATAAGAACATTAGGCAAATCTTTTTCTATAGAAACAGGTTAGGCCTCATTGCAGACGAACAGATAGTAATGAGCCGTCCGTCTGATTATTTCAACCTATTCAATGTGTCAGCACTTACAGTTAGTGATGATAATCCTATAGATATAAGTGTCAGCGATAATAAACCAGCTTACTTAAAGAATACACTACCTACTCAATCAGGTATATCGCTATTTGGAGATAATGGACAGTTCTTATTACATACTGAATCAGACGTCTTTGCTGCTAAAACAGCTAGAATTAAAAAGATGTCCACTTATCAGATCAATTCATCGATTAAACCGATAGATTTAGGGACGTCATTCTTATTCACTTCTAATGTATCAGCTTTTACTAGAGCTTATGAAGCTAGGATTTTAGATCCAAACGCTCCTCCATCAGTTCTAGAACAAACTACTGTAGTACCTGAATTCATACCTAAAGATATCACAATACTAAAAAACAGCTCTTCACTTGGATTAGTTACATTTGGTAAAAGAGGTGATACAAACCTTTATCATTATAAATACTTTGATATGGGTGATCAAGGGCGTGCTCAAGGTGCGTGGTATAGTTGGACATTAAATGGTACTTTACAATACTGTTTATATAATGGAGGAACATTCCTTGCTGTAACTAAACATGGCTCTGAATACCATTTAAATAAGCATGAGTATATAACAGAAATTGATACAACTAGCTATCCAGTAGGTGGTGTTATTGGTGATGTAGGTAATCCCTTGAAAACTACTAGGAGCTTTGAAGCTCATCTAGATAACATGGTTGTGCTATCTGGAAGTAATGTAGTTTACACAGCCCCTAACACTGGTACTGTTGGCGGTTTTACTACGGTTAAAAACATCGGCTATACACCAAGTGGTGATTACTATTTAATGGGAGTAGCTGGTAGTGGTGGTGCTATAGGTACAGTACTAAAGGCTGATTCAGTTAATTCAAGTGATTCTGGAAGTGCTGTATTTAATAATATTGATATGACTGGATGGACTGTAGCTGTAGGTTATAAGTACACAACTACAGTTGAACTACCTACTTATTATGTAGGTTCAGGACAGCCAGGTCAGTATGATATTAATGGTACGCTTAAGATTTCAGGTATAAACTTTGAGTTAGGTGTATCTGGACCTATGGAGTTTGAGATAACTTCGCCTTATTCTTACACCTCTTCTAGTGGTACTGTAAAAGATATTGATGATTTCACTCATTATGAATCAGGCAATGTGTTAGGTATCACTAAACTTGGCTCAGCACCTACTGAACTATCTAAATCAGTTAGAGTGCCTATTTACAGAAAGAATGATAAATATAATTTAACCGTTAAATTCCCTGACCCGTACTACACTGCTCTACTCTCAGCCAGCTGGGATGGAGTTTATAACCAACGAAGACATGCACGAAAGTAAGTTTACTTTAAAGCCCCTCACTGCTGAGTTAGCTCTCAGTGTGGGGCAAAACTTACGTCTAGATGATAGACGTGAAGTTGAGCAATTATCAGGCTATACTGCAGAAGCGGTATGTGTTGAATCTTATTACGGTTCCGCATATGGTAGTTCAATTTATATTGAGGCTCCCAACGGCAAGGCTGCCGGAGTGGCAGGTGTATCTCCTGATAATGTAATATGGATGCTTTGTACTGATGTCAGTTCAGATTATCCACATGCATTTGTAAGAGAGGCACGACGCTGGGTAGATAATCTACCTAATCCTTATTTATATAACTATGTAGATATGCGGAATGTAGCTCACGTTAAACTACTGAAGCTGCTTAAATTCACCTTTTTAAGGTACTTTATTTATAAAGGAGTACCACTTATAGAATTTATGAAATTATGTGCGAACCAACAACAGCAGCCGTAGTAGGTGTAGGTAGTGCTGCGTTAAATTTTTTTGGCAAAAAAGCTGAACAAGATAAGCAACATGCAGCACAAGTAGCCCAAACTAAGCGGTCCAACATAGCAGCCAAAGAGGCCTATATTGATCAGTTAAGGATTGGAAGAGAACAAGACAAAGCTAATAATAAGGTATTTGAAGAGGCTACAAAAGCTGCAAATGAGTCTCTAGCAGAATACCATAAACAAAAAGAAATGAATCAGGTGTCGGCTAATTTAGCATCAGCATCTGAGCAACAGAAATTAAATGACAAACTAGCAGAACAATCATTTACAAGTCAAACAAACCTTATCAGTGCTATAAAAGGTATGGGTGAAGTATCAGCTAGTGGCATGCAAGCAGGCCAGTCTAAATTAATGGAGTTAGCACAACAAGAAAGAGACATAGGTTTTAAAGCAGCACAAATAGATGCTACGGTATTTAGTGCTACAAGAGCCTTTGGTATAAAACAGTTTGGTATTGATTTAGATCAATTCTCTGCTAACCAATCTGCCTGGTCTAAGGTAGACGAAGGACCCACGGAGGGACCTGGTAACGCTTTCCAACCTAAAGTACCTAAGATGGGCGCCTTACCTAAGAAGCCGGGACTACTAGGACCTTTGATGGCAGGAGCATCAGGATTACTAGGTGGTTTCACTTCAGGAGGAGGGAACGTAAAACAGATGCTCAGTCCTAGCGGCTGGATAAAAGGCGGTTAGAATCTACTTAAACAGAAAAACAATTATGTCATTTCAAAGTTCAGCACAGTCTATTGGTTTCAAGAACCGTCCTGTTTCTGAGTCTTCTGGTCGTACGCGAGCAAGGGCTCAGAATATTGCAACAGCTGGTTCACGTAAAGTCAGTAGCCTAAGGGAGCAAGCTTCCTCAAGACAACAAGAAGAACAAAGACAAAGCGGTTTAGCATCCCAGAGAGAAGCTTATGAGTTAGATAAACTAAGAGATTTTAGCTCTACACTCCAAGGTCTCTGGAACGATGTACAGGAGACTGTAGTCAAAGAGCATGTTAAAGAAAAAAGAGCTGAAGGTGTACTATTAGGTCAAGCTTATCAAGCCGGAGACGAAGAAGCTAAAGCGAAGCTTGATCTTAATAAACAACAGAATGCTCAAATACAAAAACAAGTTAATGAGCAAATAAAAAGATCAGGTGCTTTAGCTGATTCTGTTGAAATTTCAAAATATAAAGCAAGTTTAGAAGAAAAAGCAAGAGCTACTAATATCAGAAAATTAGGTAATAATGTAGCTTATGGGTTTAATATAGCAACACTTCAGGCAAAAGCCCAGGATTTTCCTAATTGGTTTGAAACTCATGTAAATGACAGTGACCAGACTTATACTGTAGATGGAGTAGAATATACTGCTAATCAGTTTGATACTATAAAAGATGGTGAGATTCGGGGTAAGTTGCTTGATCAAATAGCATTTGGATATGTCGAAGAGAATAGTAACGGTATCCGTGACTCTCTAGTAGTTGAACACTTAAGTGTAAGTGTAGGTGCAGAAACTGCTAAAATGAAAGTCCGTATTGGTGAAGAGGCTAAAGAAGAGAATGCAGTAAATGAATTAAATGGAATAATAATCGAGCTTAAGGGTATTACGAATGGGAATGACTTAGATCTAGCTGCAGTAGATCTAAACTCTACTGAGGGTTTAGCTTTACAAGAAAAGCTCAGAACCGCTTACGAACGGATGCAATCTATAAACTCAAGATTACCTCAAAACCAACGGCATAATACTGCTGGAGAGTTATTCTATTCGATAGTTGCAGATATTACAAGTGAATTAAACGAAGACCCTACAGTAGGTGATGCAGATATAAGTGATATGATGACAGTACTAAAGACTATGAAGTTTAACAAGGGCAACCAAGGTCTTAAAACTCTTGGAGAACACCACCCTCTTATAGACTGGGACAAACTTGAAGCCGATGCAATTACCAAAAAGCATGAGATTACACATGCACGGCAGAAGGCTCAGAAATCCTCATATATTGCTCAGATGAGTACAGCTCAAACTGACTATTATAAAGATATAAATGAAAATGGTCTTACTGCTACGGAGGCAAAACGAAAGTATGATGACAAGATACGGACGATAACGTCTAACGCAGACTACGAGTCTGTCATGCTCAGCACTACAGCTGGTGGTAATGGCTCTAATTTTAGTGATTGGGAGCCAAAGTTCCTTCCTAATAATGTGGCTATAGCCGCTGCAGATGATCTTATTCGTAACCAGGGTCATATTACTCCAGACCAAACAAAGGGCTGGTCAAAGGAAGTGTATGATAAGTATAAACATAAGATAGTAGAGGAGAACTTTGCTGATATCAATGTGAAAGGTAGTGCAGGAGATAAAGTCTTACAAGAGAGTACCGTAAGTATCACAAACGAATTAAAGTTGACGGCTCTAGGAATAAAAGGTCAGCAGCAAATCGTTGGTAGTGAATTTGATATAGCTTTAAAATGGATAATGAAACAGCAAGTAGCAAAAGCTAAAGAATTACAGGTTCAAGCTGAGAAGGATAAAGACCAAGAACCGTTATCAGACATAGACGCACTTAGGGAAGCCGGGAATTATTGGGTTAATAGGATAAGAGCCGATAATAGTCTTGCAGGGTCTAATCCAAAATTCAGTAGTGACAATGCTACTGATGGCAAACATTTCCGATTTAGTGGTATCCCAGGGTCATTCGACGCCGGTTCAGGTTTTACAAGAAAAGCTAGAAGCTATGCTCAGACTAAAGAGGAGATAACGGAGCAGCGGCAAGAGGTATATAATACTATTAATAACGAAACTGCAGGTGTTTTTGATAGGGTAATACCTGGTATAAATGTAGAGGATTTAGAGTATAATAAGAAAGCATATTCAAATGGTTTTAATCCTATTTTCAATTTTGTAGAGCAATATGATCCACATGATCGTACACCGTATCAATTACTCAATGCTCAAAGAGAAGCAAACGGGTTAAAACCGTACAACTGGGAAGAAGTAGATCCAGATGCACATGAAGCAATTCTACGATGGGAAGAACAGAACCCTGAGATTAAACAATTATACAAATCAGGTAGTGAATTATCTATAGACAGAGGTTTGGCAAAGCAAGATGTTATGTCTGTAAATGCTATGACTACAGTTTTACAGCAAGAACCATTTCCTGAAACTAGGTTCTCCAAAGATCTTTTAAGAGAAGTTGGTGTAGATGAAAACCTAACATTAGAGCAGATTAATGATCCTGCAAACGCTGATATTAAAACTAGATTAATCAAACATGAAGTCAACCGTTTAGGTCAACTAGCTGATGTAACAACTAATAATTCTCAGACAATGGTCCGTATGGTTTATACTGGATTTTTAAATACTGATGATGATATGAAGACTTGGAACCAAGGACCAGGTGAGGGTAAAACAGATTTTGACTCTAGTTCACGTCAAGCGCTTAATAGATATTTAAGTGGTTCTACATCAGAAGAAGATACATTTGTCTCTGCCTTCCAAAAAGGTGAGGCTAAAGGCTCTTTCCAGGGACTTATAAAACAAGAGACACCGCCAAATACGCCTGAAGGTGGCACTGAGCTTTCTACAAGACTTGCCGAGTTACGCAAGCAGAAACCAAAACCGAGAATTATTACAACACGAGGAGCTAGCCAGCATCGTGGTACGAGTAAAACCAACCCTGAATATGTTATATGGGAACAGAAAGTACTCGAACTTGAAAGTATAGAACGGGTAAGGAAAGTTTCAGCTGCAGGAGGTAATTTTGATAAACTAGATATTAGAAGATTACTTGGACCTGATGTATGGAAACAACTCGAAACGCAAGCTATTAATGAATACGAAAGTAAAAACACAGGTAAACGTAAACGAGGTGAGGTAAGGCCATGGCGACCAGGTTTCAATAAATTAGTTATACAAAAACTTAAAGAGAAGGAGGTAATCTAAGATGGCTTTTGATCCTACGCTAAACCACGATCCTGAATTACGTAATTTACATAAAGAAACTGGTGTAGAAATTGATCCTACACTAAGCAATAAAGAGATAAGCCCGGAAGAGAGGGAAGAAAAGAAAGATCAAGGTATGTTACCTGATGGACCTGGAGAGTTCGTAAAAGAGACTGGTAAAGCTGTTGTAGGTGGAGCTGCTGATGCTGTTGAAAGTGTTGGTAGGTTTGCAGAACTAAGCGGAGATACTTTAAAAACAGGTTTAAATAAACTATTCGGACGCCAAACACTTAATTCTCAAAACCCTTTTGAAAATGATTATCAAGCTGGTGACGCAAACTGGTTAGATATACCTGACCATTATGTACCAGAAAACCAATCTGGTTATGGTAAACTAGCTAGAGGTCTTGTTGAATTTGGTCTATTAGCATATGCTACAGGTGGAGTTGGAGGTTATACAGCAGGAGCTGCCAAGGTTGGTACAAGGTTAGCTGCTACAGCTAGAGTTGCTGGTATAGGTAGAAAAGGTGTTAGAACTATTAAGTTTTTACATAAAGGTGCCGTTATTGGAGCTGAAGGTGGTGTTGCTGATTTAATATCAACAAGCTCTGAAAGTGGTAATATTGCTAATTTAGTTAATGAACATGCACCATGGATACCTTTTTCAGAAGCTTTAGCAGTTGATCCTGAAGAGGATAGTGCATGGGTATCTAGGATAAAAACTGTTGCTGCTGGTGCAGGTATGAATATAGTAGGCCATGTACTTGCTGGTTATGTCAAAGGTGCTTATACTGCAGTTAAAGCTAGAAAAGCTGGCGCAAGTATTGATGAAGCGAATGCTGTGGCTAATAAAACCATGGATGACTATGTTCAATTAGAACTTGATCTTGATGAAAACGCGGCTACTGAAATGGCTCTTGTACGTTTCTCTGAAGGCAGCGGCATTAGTCATGTTGACCCTAGAGAAAGATACTTACGTCAGTATCTCGACGAAGAGGAAATTGCTAGATATACTGATCCGAATACAAGTCAAGCTGACCGTGCTGGGTTGGAAGCTTTAGCTGAGGATCTAGGTAAAGCTGATGGTAATCCTTGGGATATAGAGTTAGGAAGAAGTTACAAAGAACTCCAAGAGAATCGAATAGATGATCCTTTTGTAAATCCAGAAAAATGGGATGCTAATGAAAGGTCTACATTCCGTGCTGATACTGATGATCCATTATTACAAAATCTTCGTGAGTCAGTATCAGATTTACGTAGAGGAGGAGTTGGACATAGTAGCTCACCTTTATTCACAGAATCTGCTTTAAAACGTATGAGCCGTAACAATACACAAACGGCTAATTATATACGTAAACTATCTAAAGGATTAGCTCAAAAAGTATTTAAAGAAGACTTGGATTCAGCTTTGAGTTTCAAAGAGGTACAAGCTCTTATCATAAGACAGGCTGATGAGATGTATGGTCTCATAGAACCTGGTGGAGAACAAGCTGTTAAAAATCTTAAAAAATACTTTAAAGATGGTAAAGACGGTATTGAGTATGTTCACGATGGAAATAGTATTGTAACAGGTAACGCTTCTCAAAAGATGGCGTTACAGCTACTAGTTAATACTTTAACTAAACAGGCTTCAGATATTGCTCAGTCTGCAAAAGGTTTACCACCAAGAGTCCCTTTACTTCGTCAGTTAGACCAGGTACATGATTTATTAAAAGTAGCCTTAACTGAACATAAGAAGATAGGTTTCATGACTGGTTCTGAGCTTAGATATCAGAAAGGCGATGTATTATCTCCTACAATGCGTGCAAACATTGAAAGAGGTTTGAAAGAAATAGATGATTCACAGAATGATTTCTTTGCGGAACTTAATAGATTAGCTAAACAAGGGAACTGGCAACTAAGAAGAGACTTAGCTGAGCTTTATGAATTAAGCGGTGGCTTGGTAAGGACAACCGATGATATAACAAGATACCTACACGCTCAGATAACTGGTGGTAGGATGTATGGTAAGACTATACCGAAAAGAATACGTACGGAATTACGATCAGTATTCTATAACTCTATCCTAAGTTCTCTAAAAACACCTATCAAAGCTATAACAGGTACTAATTTAGTTGCTTTACTACGACCTTTCCAAGCATATTTAGGTGCTGGAATGGGTGGCAATAAGACAGAAATGATATTAGCTGCAGCTCAGATTGATGCTATGGGCAAGGCGTTTGCTGAAGGATTCCAAATGTTTAAGCATAACTGGGATTTAGGTATAAACCGTCAAACACAGACCTATGCAGGTAGGTTTGACTTTGAAGCAGATGTACAAGCTTTTAAAGATTTAGAGTCATATTATAGCAGATATAGTAATCAAGGAGATCAAGCTGCTTATGGTTTTATAAATACAATAGCTGATTGGAATAATAATCCTTGGATGCGTTATTCTCAAAATGGTATGGGAGCTGGAGACGCATTAGCTAGAACAATTCTAGGTCGATTTGAAATGCGTATGAGAGCTGCTAGAGCTGCTCTTGAAAGTGGAGTTGATTTAGATAACGTTAGAGCTGTAGCAGCAAAAACTGAAGAAGAGTTCCGTAATCAGATATTTAAGAAAGGAGAGTATGGTGAATGGGTAGTCTCTGATAAAGCTGCAAGATTAGCTGGCGATGAAGCTGCTATGACTAAAGCTCTAGAAGGTAATCTGGAAGGATTCGAAAGGATATCTCGTATATTTGGTATGAGAGCATTTTTCCCATTTGCTAGAACAGGGTTTAACGCTTTAAACTTAGCATGGGCTCATACAGATCTTTATAAATTCTCTGCTAAATGGCATGATATAATGAATGGCGAGAATCTTATTAAGTACGGTATCCGTGACGTAGACTTGCCTCATGCACAAGCTGTTATGAGAGGGCGTCTAGCAATGGGTAGAACTGTTGTAGGAATGTCTGTTATAGCAAGTATGATGGGTAACATGACAGGTGATTACCCTGCAGATAAAGAGACTAGAGATCTATGGCGTATAAATGGTATACAACCTAACTCATTTAAATTTGGAAATACTTATGTATCTTATAGAGATATAGAACCATTTAATACTATCTTTGCTTTTGTAGCAAATGCTACAGCTTATCAGCATGTGTTAGGTGAAGATATATTTGACGATACAATCCAAAAAGCGTTATGGATGACAACCTCAGTTATTGTTGATAAATCAATGCTAGCTGGTATCGAAGATTTAGCACATGTCATGAGTCCTGAAACAGGATGGGGCAAGCTTGAACGGACTACTGGTAAGTATATTAGAGCACATCTACCTTATTCTGGTTTATTAGCTCAGATAGGTAATCTAACAAATGCAAATGAAGTTGAAGCTAGTAATCTATGGGAAACTATCTGGAGAAGAGATGCTATTGCTAAAGGCTCACTACATCCTAAATACGATATATTGAGTAAAGACCGTTCAGGTAAAACCTACCTTACACCTCCTAACAATCCTTTATTAAGATTCTTCAATGCAATAAGTCCAGTTGCTGTTACTGTAGCTGATAATGATCCTGTAAAAATGGCTCTTAAAGAGATAAGTTTTAACTTACCTGAAGTCATGAATGAGTATAAAGGTGTGACACTTACTTCTGCAGAGAAATCTCAACTACAGAGATATATGCAGATGGGTAATTTACGTCATCAATTAACAGTACTTAATAGAAAAAACAGTTGGTGGAGAAAAGAGGTAGATGCATATAAAGGTCTAGGTTTACGTAAAGCAGATGGTTATGATCTTAAACAACAACGCTTTTATAGAGTAGTTCAAAAAGCATTCATAGATGCTAAGAAAGTAGCTATGAAGCAAATGTTAGCCGAAAACCAAGGTTTTAGAACACGCTTTGAAGAACGTCAAAGGAAAGCTACTTTAAGTAAAGCTGGGAATTACCCAGCAATTAGTAAAACTGAACAACTTTTAAGTATGCCCAAATAAGCACCAATCATATACTACTAAATACTAATGGCAGTAACAACTCAAAAAGAATTCGCCGCAGCAAGTGCTGGTCAAACAGCATTCACGCCTGTTGGCATCGAACTGAATACTCAAGATGACTTGGATGTTTATATTACTAAAGCATCAGCTGGCATCACAGCTAATAACAATCTCCGAGTTTTACAATATAGACAAACTACAACAAGTAATTTAGATACTAACCATCCTCAAGTAAATGATACTACAGGTTTATATTTTCCTGCACTTACTCATACTGGAGGTACAGAAACTCTAATAAATTACACGATCTCCACTGATAACAATACAATTACGTTTAATTCTGGATTAGCTGCAGGTGATATAGTATATATTGAACGACGTGGAGAAGACGGATCAGGTGATTATACGAGCTTCAGTTCAGGATCTACAATAAGAGCAGCTGATCTGAACACAGCTTTTGATGAAGTCAGGTTCCAAGCTCAAGAAGCTAGAAACAAAGCTTTTGATGTCGAAGGTCAGTTAAACCACACAGACCTATCTATCGGTGTAGGTTCAGGTATTACATTTGAAGGTGGTACTAATGATGCATTTGAGACAACTTTAGGAGTAGCAGATCCTACAGCTGATAGAACCATAACTTTACCTAACGTCACTGGTACTGTAATAACGACTGGTGATACAGCAACAGTTACAGCTGCTATGCTGGCAGCTAATTCTGTTGATTCATCTGAATTAGTAGATGGATCAGTTGACTTATCACATATGTCTGCTAACTCAGTTGACAGTGATCAATATGTAGACGGCTCAATAGATCTAGTCCATATGTCTGCTAACTCAGTAGATAGTGATCAGTACGTAGATGGGTCTATAGATCTAGTTCATATGTCTGCAAACTCAGTGGACAGTGATCAGTATGTAGATGGTAGTATAGATAGTGCCCATATAGCAAACGATCAGATTGATTCACAACACTACGCTGCAGGATCAATTGATCTTGAACATATGTCAGCAAATTCTATAGATAGTGATCAATATGTAGACGGTTCTATTGATTTAGCTCACATGTCTGCTAACTCAGTAGATAGTGATCAATATGTAGATGGTTCTATCGATGAAGCACATATAGCAGATAGTCAAGTCAGTTATGCTAAGATGCAGCATATTGGCACTGCTAATAGAGTATTAGGTTCTACTTCAGGTGGTCAGGTTTCTGAAGTACAAGTAACTAATGCTATGATGGCTGCTGATTCCATCACAACATCTAATATCCAAGATGGTCAAATATCTACAGCTAAGATTGCAGATGATGCAGTAACAAACGCTAAGATAGGGGATGCTGCTGTTAACCGTGATCAACTAGCAACTGATGCTATCATTACAGTTAAGATTACAGATGGTAATGTTACTACAGCTAAGATCGCAGATGCTGCTATTAACGTTGATAAACTAGCTAATAATTCTATAAATGCTGATAAGATAGCAGCTAATGCTGTCGGATCTAGTGAATTAGCAGATAATATAGATATAGCAGGTACATTAGATGTTACTAGTACTGGTACATTCGACGGTAACGTAGTTATTGCAGGTAATTTAGATGTAAATGGTACTACAACTACTATTGATACTACTAACTCAACCATTAAAGATGCTTTAATAGAACTAGCTAATGGTACTAGTGGTTCACCTTCTAATGATGCTGGACTTGTTATAGAAAGAGGTAGCTCAGATAATGCCTTTATTGGATGGGATGAATCAGAAGATAAGTTTTTATTAGGTACAGGATCTTTTACTGGTGCAAGTACAGGTAATTTAACGGTTACAACAGGTACACTTGTTGCAAACGTAGAAGGTAATGTAACAGGTACAACTACTAATGCTACTAATGTAGCTGTTACTAATAACACTAGTGAAAGCGCTAATTTATATCCTACATTTGTAGACGGTTCTAGTGGTAATCAAGGTGTAGAAGTTGACACTGGATTCACTTATAACCCTGGTAATGCAGGATTGACTATTACTGGTGAAATAGAAGCTGGTTCTTTAGATATTAGCGGTAGTGTCGATATAGATGGGACTTGCGAAGCAGATGCTTACACAGTTGATGGTACTGCTCTAAATGAGTATATAGCTGACACTGTAGGGGCTATGGTAGGTAGCAATACTGAAACTAATATTACTGTTACTTATGAAGATGGTGATAATACCTTAGATTTTGTTGTTGGTACACTTAACCAAGATACCACAGGAACAGCCGCTATAGCAACTACGGTTACTGTAGCAGATGAATCATCAGATACATCCTGTAATGTTCTTTATACAA
>VTLG01013010.1_pt1 | contig 29430 bp, 14 predicted proteins | sample 4694571 | NCBI WGS metagenome assembly VTLG01 (sample SAMN12604809, study PRJNA352737) | marine metagenome | biome: ENVO:00000447; feature: ENVO:00000209|ENVO:00000569|ENVO:01000036; material: ENVO:00002151; isolation source: viral sequences binned using virsorter ...
GCAAGTTCAAGAATTCCATTAATTGCTTCTTGTCCTTTTTCAATGATAGAGTATAGATTGCCTCTTGTGTACTCATAATCTTTTTCAATATCATCTTTAGTCAATCTATCAGGCTTTTTCCTTTCTATCTTGGTAGGTAAAGTTTCTGTAACAACTTCTGATGTTACATTAAAAGCATCGTCTAATTGATCAAACTTCTTTGTCATCTTCATGTAATCGTCCCATCAAATCCAAAGTCATCTCCAAACGGAATGAGATCATTATCTGCAGCAGTAATACCCTTAACTGGATCACCTCTTAGATGTGAACCAATAGTAGTACCATCTTTTCCTCTTTCTACAGTTATATTCTTAGCGGCTTCATCAATTCTAGTAACATAAACTTCCTCACCACCAATATCATAGTATTTCTTAGTACTTAATCCACTAACAGATTCTACAGCAAATACAGTATCAGTTGTTCCTATATCATTAACTAAAGTAGTGAGAATATCACCAGTGTAATCCTTAATTGCTCTTGGAGTAACTGAGTAAGAAATATCTCTTTCCGTGCTCTTGGACCCACCAGCAAGATAACTGACAGTTGTCTTCTTGATGATATCCTTGGTAGCACTGGAAACAGGACCAAATAGATAAGTTTTTGCAGTAAATCTTAAAGTATAAAGAAGAACTCTTCTCTTATCAAAGTCCCCCTCATAATCATCCTGCATTGTAATATTTTCTAATACAACTGCAATATCCCTCTTCTCTTTGATTCCAGAAACTAACTGTACTGATAAATTATATGCTGGTTGAAAATATGGTAAAATCTGTTCTGTAATTTGTAAGGCATCATCATTTAACTTACACATAATAGCAAGTTCAAATTGCATATTATAAGGAACAGGCATAAAAACTTTCTTCTGTTCACTATTATCAGTTGGATCCTTTACTACAATCTGTTGAGTAGTAGTAACTTTCCTAGAAGGATCATAAGTCAACCCAGTGAATTCAAATGACATCCTAGGTAAAGTTATTGCTGTAGCTGCATTTAAATCTGGTTGTTGTGTAAGTCTTGCCAGAAACTTTTGTGTTGGTCCATATGCTAAAGGAACCTTAGTTACATTTACATCTGCACCACCAGAATCTGTATGGGTAATCGATATCCCATTAAAAAGAGTACCAAAAGAAATAATGGTCTTCCTCAATATTTCGTTATAAAAATATTCAAACATTGTTAAATTCCTGGTATATTATTTATGGCATCCCAAAGGGATTAGTTTCGGTAAAGTCTAAAATCTTATCTGCTTCCGCTTCAATATTGAAGTTATCAGCATATGCTTCAGTTTCTCCAAGTTCAGTATCAATCAGTCTTATATCATGAGTAGCACCTGAAGATGCTCCCGTTAAAGTCTCTCCGATCACGAATGTTCCAGATACATTAGTTACTTCAAGTATATTAGTATCCGACTTCCATACTCTTACTCTTCCTGTTGTTCCACTTGTACCACCAGTAACAACTTCGTTGAATTGGAAGTTTCCACTACCTGTTCCACCAGGTATCGAGAATGTAGCATAAACTGGTAAATCTCCAGCAGTATAACCAGAACCAGTATTTGTATACCAGACATTAGTTATCTTACCTGCAGCATTCATAATAGCAGCTGCCGTTGCAGTAGTACCAATTCCAGTCTTAGCAATTGAATCTGGAGCAGGGAATGTAACTGTTGGTGATGTAGTAAATCCACTACCACTATCAGTAACTGTTACGATACCTAGAGTGTTATCACTAATAAAGCTAGTAGCAGCAACACCAGATCCATCTCCAGTATTAGTAAATTCAACACCAGGTACAACTGTATATCCAGCACCTGGATTAATTATATGAATCGCTTGAACCGACTTAAGTGCAGAATTAACATTTGTATTACAATACTGCATTCCACCTATCATTTCTCCAACAGTAGCAATACCTGTAACTCCACCAGGAGGTGCTGAAGATACCCCTACAGTAGGAATTCCAGCATATCCTCCACCACGATTACTAATCTTAAAGTAAGATATAGCACCTGAAGTTATAATACCAGTGTATGCAGCAGCAGTTACACCAGCACCTACTAAAGTAAGTGTTTGAGTGGGTCCAAGAACTGTAGAAATACCGTCTTCTGTAGTTCCATCGCCAATATCATCTCCTACCAATTCATCATCGATAGCAGCAATACCAGTGTCAATAACCTCATCCTCATAACGGAAGAGCTCACATCTCAACTGATAAACATAAGTTTTTTGTAGTTGATAGAATGGTTTCTCATGCTCAACATACTTAATTTCAAATAACCTATCCCCTAATGGAAAATAAACTAAATCTCCTTCTTTTGGTCTAGTGGTTAATTTTACATTTGCTTCATTCTTCATCAAAGGTTCAATATAAGTCTCCCATCTCTCTCTAGAGATAGTAAGAGTTACTTCATTGGTTCCTTCAATACCAAATTTTGACATCAATACAGGATTTTCTGCATATCCATCATAAGTATCAACATATGCTTCTAATGGATAAGCATCATCAAACTTAGACTGAATTACTTCCCTTATGACTGTATTCTCAGTCATATATTTCCTAGGAAGATAATGCACTTCAACACCATACATCCTCAACTGTTCGTTGATAAGACTTTGAACTAAGCTTTGTTCGTTCTTAGCACCCTGCTGGAAGTATGGATTAAGTGCCATGATCTTAACCTATCATATCAAGTGGAGGCAATTCATAAGTATTGGACATTTGTTCTCTGATAACTTCAAGATCTTTTTCTCCATCATCATAGATTTGTCGTCCGTTTAATTCAACACCTCCTGGCAATTTAACTCCTTGGAATTTAAGTAAATTTTGTCCCCACTGTCTTTTAAAAAGAGCAGCAGCATATCTCTTTAAGAATGAATCATTCCAAACTCTAACATAATCATTTGGATTCAATGCTCTAAAGCAATCAATAATTATAAAATCTCCAACCGCCAAACTAGCCCAATCAACATCCATATACAATCTATCCATTCTTTGATTAAATCTAATTTGTTTTTCAGTAGTTAATAAGAATTGAATATCGGACAAATAAGTCTTTGTCATCGCATAAGTCAAAATTTCAGTAGAACCCCAATAATAAATGTCATTTAAAAATAACTGGTACTTAATACTAAACATATTATTAGTAGCAGTATTCAATCCATCAAAATGATATATTTTAGTTACTCCAATAATTTCTGGTGGGATTTGTAGATAATTACTATTCTCCCAATATGTGAATGTTGTTGCTGTTCCTGCAATATTAGCTTCTGCAGTAGTAGTGACTATTCCTGCGGTATTATCAGAAGACGCTGCTTTAGATGCTCTTCCTCTATCAATATCTTCTTGCGTTACCTCATACTTCATATACATTTGAGAAACACCATCAAAATGTCTCTCTTGGAAATATTGAATAGCATCATCTATTAAATCATCACATTGCTCTGTGGCTAGATTAATTTCCAGCACAGGAGCACCGAGTTTCCTTAAACAATATTCTTTAAATTCTGTCCTGCTTGCTGGTTGAGCCATTTACACAACTACTCTTTTAGATATTTAGGGAGCAGAAGAAATGCCTGCATATACTAGGATATTACCATTAGCAATACTGTATATAGTGGTTCCAGAACTTACTAGAACATTGTATACATATCTTCCTTCTGCCAAAAGTCCTGTTGCTGTGGATCCTAGGGATAAATTAAATTCTCCATCATAAGCACTAGTGAATCCTACATTAAAAGTCGCTAAGGCACCCATTGTTGCCCCTACAGAGACACTTTTTGCTAATTGGGCAGATCCAGTCCATCCAGTGAAATTGTAAGCAGCATTGCCCGTATCTACAACAGTGAAGTCTGCTGAAAAATTAGCACCACCAAAAATAGTTAAATTAGCCGCATAGGGTACTCCAGCAGTAGGATCAAATGTAATCTTTTTACTTGCCATGGACTAGCTCTCTAAGTAAGGATTTTATTTCCCCAATTTCACCTTTTAAATTATCAAGGTCATCTTTCATATTATCAAGATCCTGCTCTTTCACTTTTTTAATGTTACGAGTTGCAACATACTTATCATGATCAAAAGAGTTTACATTAATAATTGCATTTGTTTTTGGATCTCTAGCAAGATCACCATGTCCTTCAACTTTATACATTATGCTAATGCCATTACTCTTAGTTTCTGGATCCGAGGAACAAAGACTTGACTTGTTGAAGTTAATACAAGTTTAATCCTATAACTCCTAAACGAAGGTAATTGATCAGCAGTAAATACATACTCATTAAATTCTAAATCACCGCTTTCAAACCCAGTAGAATTTGTCTTAGGAATGAATACATCTGATTGACCATCACTATCATTTTGTGCAATAACCTGACCTCTGCTATTCAAATTATTAAATCCAGGGAAAGGTGTAAAGATTGGTACTCCACCTTCTTTATTTGAAATTGAATAGAATGCTCTAACATCAGAATTAACATTAATATGAGCATCTGCAAATATCTTAAGGGAACTGGCACTATTTTCAAGAATCACTTCTTTAGAAATATACTGACATGCTGTTGGATCAGTATCAATACCACTTACTCTACTATCAGAAGCAAAATCAGTGATTGCATTATTAACTCTATTAGAAGTCGTAATAACAGCCAATCTCTGCCCATCAATAACAGGACTTAAACGACTATCTGTTGTATTCAAGAATAATCTCATATTCATAGACTTATTCCCTGGAAGAGTTCCAAGTTTTAAATCTTCATTAATCTTAGAAGCAATCATTCTAGGAGTATGGAAGAAGTTTGATGTATTAGGAGTAATAGATTCAAATCCAGCATCTAAGAAAGGAATTTCATTTCCATCAATACTTTGACTAGTAATAGTTCTAACTTCTCCAGTTACTGAAGTACCACGAACCGATACATTCTGAATAATTGGAGTAAGAATCTCAAATGGCATATTTTGAGTTGCTCTTATCTTATATCCTCCAGCAGATTTGGTAGAATTAAGATAAAGACTTGGATATCCAGCAACTGTTCTAGTAGTTCCATCTTGACTCATATCCAATTTAACATGGTAAGAATCAAATGTGATGGGTTTTCCATTATCTGAATCTGATAAAGCATGAATCTTATTAATTCTCTTCAAAGAGACCCCACCCAATTCGTACTTATAAATTGGAGTTCCAACAGGATAAGTAGATGCATTTAATCCCCTAGTGGTTATACCAATAGTATTACCAGAAACAGACTCATAAGAAATAATTTCTCCAGTACCATATCCATTACCACCAATTTCAAGATATCCATAATTGGTAGTTCCTACACCAACACTTTCAAATGTTCCAAACTTGGACCCATCAGTTACAGATATTGAACCAGTAGTTGTACCAATATCCAATGGTGTAGTTAATTTAGTAGGTTTAATATCAGATCTTGCATCTGAAATCTGAACCAAATTATCCTCAAAATACATTCCATGATTCTTATGATCTACTTTAATATGCAGACCATCGGTATCAACTGTAGTTGCCGATACTTGAACATTTCCACCATACCCAGCATTAAGATTTACTGTATTTCCGGAATTATTTGTATACTGTATCGTCTTAGCAGCACCAACAGTAAAATCTCCTTGAACACTATCCACTATCAATTCACTTGTCATGCCAATAGAAACAATAGCAAGTCGAGCATCCCTACCAACAGAAGTGACACCTAAGGTAGTAAATCCAACAACATCACCAGATTGATATCCAGATCCTCCATTAGTAATAGTTGCCGCACTAATAGCACCATTAGTAACACTTACTGAACCAACTGCTCCTCTACCATTACCAGTAACTGTAACAAGATTTACTCCAGCAACAGTACGAGATCCATCAGCAGGGGTATAACCTATACCAGCATTAGCAACACTAAGATTAAGTGCTGAACCAGCAACTCCAACTAATCTACCTGTGGCATTTGTGACCTCTTGAGAAACAATTTGTCCAACTTGAAGTCCAGTATCAGCAACAGTTGTACCAAGTCCTACTCTAACAGTTCTTGAAATTAAATTCAATGAATCTGGCATTAACTTAGGAATTTGATTATTTCCTTGTGTTAATTGTGGATTATAAAGTTCAACACTTCCAGATTCTTCAAAGTCTGCTCTATAAAGAGTAAACTTAAGATCTTCCCATTGACTTGCTTCCCATGTAGAAGCATTCTGTGATTTAAAGAGAGAACCCAGATAAGGCTGGTTAGAAATATAAGTTTGTGTTAGAAGATCATTTTCACCAATTCTTGAAATATAAACACTATACTTAGTAGAATTAGACGCTAAACAAATAGCATATTCAGTTCCTGCTTCCAAATAAACAGGTGCCTTCATCTTAATAGTAGTGGCAATTGAACCATCACCAGAAGTAGTAATATCACCTGGTTCTACTACAATTTCTGAGAATGGAATAACATGTTGTGTAGGATATCCATTCTTCATAGTCCTCAATTGGAATACCAAAGGTACATCCATATCATCTTTAGATCTAAAGAATACATCACATTCAGTAATGAATATTCCCGTTTCTTCATCAACTAAGAAAGATTGTGCAAGAGGGTCATACCAACCCACAACAGCGTTCCGTTGTATATTCTCCCTTATCACCTCAGATCCTACAACCTGAAGACCAGTTGTTCTAGTAACTGCTCTTTCTTGGAATTCTTGCTTCATTTCAACTCGTGCATTTCTAACAGAAACAATATTCTCTTGAACTGTTTCAAGAGTACCTGCAGAAGTATACGTTTCTTCAGCAATTGTGCTAGCTGTATCATGATCATTATCCTCACTATTCACTAAAGTGAAGGTTTTATTTCCAGTTTCAAATCTAGGGAAATTAATATTATTAGGATTAGGGATATAATAACTTCCCTTCAAATTAGCAGCTAAATCAGAAATAAGTCTCAAATTGCTAATTGTTGCTTGAGCACCACTAGATTCTCCAATTAGAACCATCCCAGTTTCTACCCACCCAAAATACTGACCTTGAGCTTCATTAGAAAGGGAATAAGTATCAACATTTAAAATAGTTGAAGTTGATGAATATGCCTCTGGTAAAATTTGATTTGTATAAGGACTTTCTGGATATATCTTAGTAGGAAGATCATAATCACCTTCTCTGTGATTTGATTGAGCAACTCTAAAAGTTATTCTTGGAGTTGTATCAGTATTCTCTTCACCTAATCCAGTACCTTGAGAACGCCCAATAACCTTCTCTCCTACTTGGAATGATCCAGAAGTCATTTCAATTTCAAGTAACTTAGGTATACAATATTTGGTAACATCAACACCATCAAAGAATGCATACATTCTTGTCAAAGGTTTCATTCTCTTAGCATCAAATTCTACATTCCTTGCTCTCATGTAAGGAATAAGATCTCTACTTACAACTCTATCACCAACAGACTGCTCATCAAAGGATTCTGTAATGACGGTTCTCATTCCAGATCTTGACTCTACACCAACATCAATCTGTTCTCTTAAAGTATCACGAATTTCTCTATCAATAAGAGTACCACGTATAGTAATATTACGACCACCAGGTCCTTGACCTCTCCAACCAATACGCTCTGAGCGACTCCTAGTTGTGGTTATAACATCAGTTCCAGTCCAATTAGTCTGCCAACCATTCCAAATCATCGGACCAAATCCGGTCTGAGGGTCTACTGTACCTGCATCAATAGCAGCATTCATTACTCTCTCATAATCACCTTCAGCTTGAATAATTTTAGCATCTAGTCTTACAGTATCAACCCAAGTATCAGATGCTGGAGTTAATTCAAGAGTTCCTTGCCAAAAACTAATAAGGAAAGGTGTTACACTTTCAGATCTTGTTGCAAAATGCTGCTTTAACCATTCTACCGATGTATATGCTAGAGTTAAAGTATCATTCTGTTTTGTAACATTATTTTCTAAAATAGAAGCAAATTGAAGGTCAGCACTTGGATCTGGATTAGTTACCGGACCAAAAATCAAATCAACAGAATTGGTATAGTGTAGAGGTCTCCCTTCATTATACTTTCTGTCAATACTATTGTTAATACCTGCTCTATCTTCTTGTGCTGTAAAGGAAGAGAAATTATCTACAAAGAAACCAGATTTAAATCTATTCAACCCATCAGCATCAGGGACAAACATATTGGCAGTATTAACTTCCATTAATGAAAGTGTAGTATAATATTCAAGATTCTTGATTCTATCCTCAAGTCTCTTGATATCTACCATCCTAAATCTCTTATGCTCTAAGAACTCAAGATGAGCATCAGAAGTATTATACAAATAAGGTGGTAAAGTTATTCTTGCAACTTCTACCGCATCATCAACTGGACCTGGACGATCAGGACTATCTGAAGGAACTCCATATTTAACTTCAAATACACCATCTTTTGTTAAGAAAATTCTATCAATTCTTCCCTGATAGTAGGAGAACGTAACTTTAATATCCTCATCAGATGCTAAAGGATTAGCAGCTGACTGACCAGCAGCATTAAAGGTTCTTCCGTAGAATTCTAATGGTGAACGTGTATCAGCAGCAACCGTATAATCGGCAACTCTTGGTCTTATATCAATAATATCACTTTCTGAAATGCCATCAACAACAGCAATTTCATCTGCATAATCAAAAGTATTATAAGAATTTACTGTAGTAATATCTCCATCATCTGTAGATTCATAATATCCATTAGAGAAATATACTTTAATTCTCTTTTCAGGTGCATTAGCCGTTTCTTTTCTTATAATAGAACCATAATTTAAGAATGTACTTTCTTGACCACTATTAAATTTGTAGTTCTCCGTAATATTAAAGCTAGAAGCATCTAAAGTAACAATAGTTCCTTCTATCAGAGATTCTTGAGCTACTATAACCTCTCCTTCTTTAAAGGTAATATCATTCTTATGAATAAAGGAAATCTGAGTATCTGTTAATTTCTCAGCAATTACTGCAATAGCACCACTTGTTTGTCCAACTATTTGTTCACCAATAACAAATTCTGAAGTAGTAGTAGTTGAACTAGTTAATGAACCCAGTACCATCTTAGGTGCTGAAGGGTCACTATTATCTTCAGATGGTACAGTTGCCATCTCAAAGATAGCATGAATCTGAATAACATCTGGATAATTTATGGAAATAGTTTGATCTTCTACTCTAGTTCCATAAGGATAATTTCCATAAGTTAATCCATTATTTAAAGTTGCAGTAGTAATACCAGACCCTTCAAGTTTGGTTTTATCAATCAATATAGAATTAACTCTATTCTGAATCTTTTGCTTTGCTTTTGGTTTTACTTTCTTTAAAGTAGTAATAAGTTGAGCATCAGTATCATTTGCTCCCAAATTCTGAATTTGAAGTCTCGTTGAACCTAAAGTTATTTCGACTGCATTAGATGTTAATGCTTCAGTAGTACCATCAGATCTTAATAAAGCATATCTTTCTTCATCATATGGTAAGAAAGTTTCATTCTCACCAGCAACTACAACTGCAGATAATTGATTATTTGTAATATTAACCAATTGCGTCTTTCTTATTGTAATAGATGCATCGGTTAGATTTACGTCAGAAACATTAGACTTAGGAAGTCTAGTATAAAGAGTATTATCAGTTGAACTATCTAACTTTGTAGTCAGAACTTTAAAATCAGTTGCTTCATATGCCGTTTCTGGTAATTTACCATCTACTATCCCAGAAACACTAGTTATACCTGTGATAGTAATAGTACTAGAAGCAACACCAGTAACCCTACCATAAATTGGATCTGTAGGTGATACAGCAATATCCGTAAATGAAACTAGGTCATTTTCCCTTACGAGAGGGTTAGTTACTGGTCCAGGGAAGTTTTTATTCGCTGTCCTTACAGTACTAATATAACCCGCACCTGATGCTGGACTAATTGTAACTATTCCAACATTAATACCAGTAGATTGAATTACATCAGCCGTAAAGGTATTGATTCCAATAACACCATTATTAGTTCCATATAATGATTTTACATTACCTATTCCATATTCAGTAATTGCTATTGCTATTCTTCCATCAGATATTCCATCAATAACAAGAGATTCTTGAGGAATAAAATTTCCTTGAGTTTCATAAACAGTTAATGCTGTTCCTGCTGATACAGCATCCTTAAGAAAAGCCGTTGCACCACTATTCTTTCCTTTAATAAAAGTAGGAACTGTTAAAGTACATGCTGTACTAACAGCAATCTCTGTTATCGTTTGTACATCATAAAGAGCAATTTCCCACTCATTTAAATTTCCATTAGAAGTATTATATGATCCAGATTCTAATCTATAGTCATATACACGAGCAAGACCTACTTCCTTTCCGGGGAGTGAAGATGTTGTATATCCTACCCTCTGATCACGCAAACTTACTACATAAGTATTTCCTATACCAATAGTAGGTGAACCATCAACTCTGTTTATCTTTAAAGTTGGTCCTGTATTATATGCAAACGTAAGATCTTCAATTGTTGATGTGGTTCTTGGTTTCTCTACATCCAAAAATGTAGGACTTATTGTTGTAACTTCCCATCCTTTTACAAATGCTTTACCAGGAGAAACCTTATATAATGATAATCCCTTAGATGGGGTAGATCCTCCAGGAGTAAATTGGCCCTCTTGAAAGATTCCTCTATTTCCTACATTATCATTTAAAGAGTTCTCAACTGTAATATCAAAGGGGTTTACATAATAATTTCCAGATTCGGCATAAGTTCTTCTTGCCAGAATCTCCATAAAGTTGGAGGCGTATGTTGTGTTAGCAGAACTCTGAGTTTGTAAAATACCCTCTTTTACTACCGCTAATTCAACAAAATTATCATCATTAAAATCATCTAAAGGTTTTTTAAATAATCTAGTAGAAATTCTTAATCTATCAGCACCAGGTGCTGCATAATTATTAAATCCTTGAGAGTTATCATTTAAACTCTCATCCATATCTGCATTAACTATTGTTTCATCAATATACAGTCCAATTCTATAACTAGGAGTATTGCTATATTGATCTAGTATAAGAGTCTCAGTATCTACATTTACAAAATTTCCACGAATAAAATATACACCATCTTGAATCTGAAAAGCAGAACCAGTTGCTGATGCATTAGTAGCAAGTGTAGTAGCAAATGAACTATCTGCTGCTATAGTAGTATTTCCTAATAAACCTGATGTAATTATTACATTAGATGATAACTCCTCACCATCTGAAAAAGTTTGTGTAGAGTTATTTGTAGTATTTGAATTTAAGTAATTTATATAAAGAGTAAGATTATTTCTTTCAGAATCTTGAGGATATAAAACACTGTCTACAACTGCAGATACTCCTGATGTTTTTCCAGTGATTTTTGTACCAACCAACTGATCCGCATATGCAGTTATTGGTACTCCTTGAAAAGTATTATTTAATTGAACACAGTTATATAATTGAGTATATCCAGTATTACCAGGAATTACCTTTGCACCTTCTTTGAAAAAATGCTTACCAAATTTCTCAATTTGGTTCTGCATCATAGATTGCAGACCAGTTAACTCTCTTGCTTGTACCGGATACCCAGGTTTAAATAATACCCGATGAAAATCATTATCAGGATCAAAGTCATCGAAATATGGTGAGACGTTGAGATTCGTTTGCTGCGGCATGATTTTTTAGAATTGCAAGATAACTTTGATATCTTCTTTTTGATTCACCGACCTTGTTATAGAGGGTCTATTGTCAACATAGACTATAGAACCTGAGTACTTTTTAACTTCAGGTAGAGCAACACCATTAGTAAACTCTTGGCCAAGGTAATATGTACGATTATTTATTACAGTAGAGAGACCTGTAAAGGATGTATCAATCGCTAAATTGGATCCTGAGGATGGTACAATCGTCAAACTTCCTCCAGTACTAGGAGTAGAAGTAAACTCTGTTAAATCAAATCCCCATGTTGGACTTGTTTGTGCAGTTCCGACTGTATTAAATCCAGCCATGGTCTTATCTTGCCAGTACTTCAATACACCGGTAGTTTGGTCATAATTTATTACTCTACCAACTGCTGATGTCCCAGTGGATATAGTTTGTTCAAAATAAGAATCCGCTGTAAAGGTAGCTGTACTATAACCCAGTCCAACTAATCTTAAAGCATAAGTTGCACTAGCTTTATCTGCACTTAAAAGTGATGATGAAGTTGATTTTGGATTTTCAACAACACCAACTCTTGCAATCTGATTTCCTGTTATGAAATCTGGATTTTCATTATCATTTTCTATTCTAGAATATAAAAGAACATTCATTGCTCCCAATTCTTTGTAAATATCATATCCATGTCCTCCAGGAGGGGATATGATAACATTAAAAGTTGGGATAGTAGATCCAGTAGGAACTCCACCTGCTAGCAAATCTATATTTCCATAAGTGTAATTAGATCCTTGATTGGAAATAGTTACAGTATCAACTTTAGAATCTGCATTGACAATAACAGTACATTCTGCCCCAGATCCATCACCTTTTATTGGAACCCTAGTATAAGTCCTATTTCCAGTCCCAATTCCAACTCCACGATCAGTAACTGTAGCAATTTTAATGGAACCATCAACTGCATTATCTCTAACAGGAGCATTAAGAGTATTTGTAGACCAATCAGCAGGAACAGGAATATAATCAGTAGATTCAAATTTTACAATATCCCCAGGTTTAATAGTATAGAGATACTTCCAAATATATCCATCACCACTACTACCAGCACTTCTTGGTTCTAAATCTGTAAAGATAGGTTCATCTAGAGATGGTCTACCGTTAGGATTATCTGGATCTGTTCCATTTTGAAGACATTCATAAACCCTATAATCGCTGTTAATTACAAAATAAGAAGCAGAATATAAATTTGTTGCACCAGAGATTTTTGCAGTATTAGACCTACTATAATCATCTCTGTACATATCATATGTTGTACCAGATGACCACACTCTACGAGGAACAACTTGCCTAACATCATCAGAATTAATCTTCTTCAACGCAATCATATTATCCCAATAATCATTCTCCTGATCAAAATTATCTTTAGGAGCAGGAGGACTCGTATCCCAATCAGATTGGTAATCCGTAGGATTGGGAAGACCAATAAAAGAATAATATGCATTAGCACTAGTACTTACACCAGCAACGAAGTTCTTCGCATTTAATATTCTAATTTGATCAGTTATAATTGCTGACATTTTTACAGGGATTTTTTATTTATTTATTAGGCTATGTAGTTCTTATACTTAAGAGGTTCAGTACGTATAACAAGCATTGATGTTGTAATACCAGTTTGAGTATAAGCAGTATAAGAAGTTACACCAACTCTTCCTCCTAACTGTATTCTTCCCCAACTGTAAGAACCAAAATAATCAGAGGTAGTAATTCCAGAGTATCCGTATTTAAATCCGTTTACCTTGACGTTAACTTGCCTAATATATGTAGTAACCCCAGCAACATTCCTTTGAACTAACTGAGAACTCTTAACAACATAAACGTTATCAGCAAAGGATGTACCAATACCAATTGTATTACCAGAAAGATCTTGTGAATAGACCGTAGTAGATCCGAGACCTACATTAGAATCAGTAACTCTGAAGTAATCATACTTGGCCAAAGCACTAGCAGTAACAGCAGCAGAAACGTAAGTTGTGTTCCTTAAATCAGAGTCATTAGGTATATAAAGGTCAAATATCAATTCTTTACTGCCACTAACTGTTGTAGTTCCAAATCCAACAATTACACCAGAATCACCTGCATAAGAATGAACAGCATTTATTTCATCAACTGAAATAGGAGGAGAAATAAGAACTTGTGGTGGAGTGGATGTTGTATATCCGTATCCAGGATTAGTAATAGCAACACCAGTTACAGTTCCAGCAGAAAGAGTTACTGTTCCAAAAGCAGTAGTAGTTGTACCGATACCCACACCACCCTGAACAGTACTTCCAAAACTAACAGTCGCTGTACTATAACCAACACCACCATCAGAAATAACCACAGACGAGATGGTTCCCGCAGCAGAAACGACAGCAGTAGCAGCAGCACCTGTTCTTTCTATTTGAGAAACAAAAGTAACTTTCTTCTGGAAATCAAGGTCAGTATCACTTTCATTAGTACTATCAAATTGTGGTCTTAAATTATCAACCCATACAGTAGTACTACCAATACCAACAGACTTAATAATATAAGTGTTAGGATAAATGTTGGGTTCATAAAGTTCCCTATCTTTACCTACAGGCAATTCATTAATTATCTTATCCTCAGTTTGTCTGCACCATGCAACAGGTCTTAATAAAGATTCATCATTAGTATTACCTGGTCCAAAATAGGGATTAGAACTAACAATATCAGTTGAATCTACATTACTTACAGTTCTTGTATCTTCTTGCCAATATGGAGGTTGACCAATAGAAGCATCATACCCAATAGTTAATTCATCACCCTTCTTGACTGTCTCTAATACATTTCTAAATGCAACATCAACACCACCAGTTCCCTTATAGAAAACAACCTTTGAAGTATCACCTGGTTTAGGTGCTTCAGTAAAGTTAACTTGGCTACCTCCAGTAAAGGTGTATCCCTTACCAGGAACCTGAAGGATATCATTAATAAAGATTAAAATAACTGCCTGAACATCAACTTTAGAACCCTTACCAGCAATAATAGAAACTAGACTTCCACCACTCTTTAATTGGAATGCACGAGTATCAGAATCAAATTCCTTATCCCAATCATCCAAGAACTGAAGTTGTCCTACAGACCATCCAGTAAACTCATCATTAAACTTCTCATCAACAGTAAGTTGGAATTCTTTAAATGTACCACTTGTAGGTATTCCAGTGGCACCTCCAACAGGAAGTGTTAATATTTCCTTAACACCATAACCATATCCTTGGTTAACAATATTAAAGTCAATTACACTAGAACCTTGACTTACAACAACACTTACTCTTGCATTAGAACCAACTCCAGATACAGAATCACTACTATATTCTAAGGGTATATCTGTATAAGAAAGTGGGTCATCAAATACCACTCCTTTAATAGTTGAACCAGTAAAGCTAATTGGATTAATAGTACCAATTCCAGTAATATGACCATTTGCAATAATAGCAGTGGCAATTCCGGTCACATAGGTTCCATTTACACCCTGTGTTTGTATTCCTACATTAACAGTTTGAACACCGATTCTATAACCAGAACCACTGTTACCAATAGAAATCGCAGAGATTGACCCACCAGCACCAACTGTGTAAGTAGCACCAGCAGCAACTAATGGTTGATAACCCAATCCTTCAGTAGAACCAACAGAGATGATAATACCACCTTTAGGGAAGCTGGATATACCAACATCATTGGAAATATCCTGAGCAGTACCAGTAAAGCTAATAGAAGTAATACCAGCATTATCTTCTAAAGTATAATCAGCAGTTGCTCCACGTGCCTGGAATACATCATTAATAAGAATGATTGCCTCTGAGCTAACTCCGGTTATATTATTACCATTGGACTTAAGAGTGAACTCTTTAGTAACTCCAGTAAATCCATGAGAAATGTCATCAAAAACAAAGTTTTCATAATAAGTCTCATTAGAACTATTAGTAATACCAGACCGTAAGAATGTTCTTCCTTGGAAAGAAGATCCAGTTGCAATTCCTATCCAATCTCTATCATCTGGTGGATTAGTATCCGTACTTAATGGAGTATTGCCATAAGGTGCTTCTGCAAATGTGAGAAGGTTGTCAACAATATTATAGTTACCTTCAACCTTAGTAACTAGTGCATCAGTGCCATATCCAGTAGCTTGAGTTCCTAACCAGTTTCTACGAACTCTTATTCCATTAGTGCTACCAATACCAACACCTTCCACCTTCATTATCTCACTACCAATCCTAATTAAGTCTGATCCAAAGAACGACGTTATACCAGAGAAGTAAATTACATCAACTGTACTCAATGCCTGATCTGCCAAATGAGTAGTTTGAGCAGTTGCTACAACTGGTCCTTGAATAATATTATCCAAACCAATCAATACTTTAGCATTTTGATTAGTTGAAACAAACCTATGAGAAGTACCAATACCAACACTAGTAAGATCTACAGGTTCAGGAACAGACTTAAGTGCTTTTTCTGCACTTGTAGCAATCTTAATTGAATCGTCATCAATCTTAATTACATATAGATTCTCTCCTGGAAGTTTATCAGTTGTACCAGCACCAACAAATGCAGTACTAGCACATCCAATTGCTTGTGTAGACCCTGCTCCTGCATGATGATACTTAACAGTCTCTCCACTAACAAAGAAGTGGTTTGGTAGAGTAATAGTATTATCATCTACCTTAACAATACCATCACTATCCCCAAAGAAATACTTTTCAAATATAGGATCATTCTTATGAGTTAAATTAAAGGTTCTCTTAATATCCCTCTCTGTTCCTTCATATTCACCAAATGTAGTTTCTATAGATCCATTATTGAAATCAATTATATCAGCACTATCATCATTAATCTTAATAGCATTCATATAAACATTAACTTCCATATTCTGATTAGATATTCCAGCAGTTGGAGTAAATGTTAATTCGACATAGGTAGTACCACCAGCATTAATATCCAATCTGGTACCAAAACTTCCCAATCCAACATATCCACTATTGGTTCCTATTCCAAGATTACCATATTCAACCTCATAAGTGTTTCCGCTTGCACTCTCTTCAATATAATCATCAACAACAAGCATTTCTGCCATCTCATATGCATTAGTACCAAGTTCACTAACCTGCAATACAAAATATGCAGCATCAAATTCATCTATAATTCCAGTCTGAGTAGGATACTTAGCAACTACAGTAGTAACACCATATCCTGCTCCAGTACCAGCAATATAAGTAGATCTACCTTGTAGTTGGGCATGCTTCATATTAATGGTCCCTATACCACTTGTAGTGGTGCTGAACCCACCCATTGCTACTGCTAGGGTATTAACTATAGCCGTAGTCGCAATTCCAACACTATTAGGATGGAAGTCAAGTTTAATATTTGCACCATCAATATAAGCAGAGTATGTTCCCAATCCTGGTTGACCTGGAACATTTGATGTGGTCGTTTCCATCTGACCATAATCAATTATATCAACTGTTCCTAAACCATTAGCCTGACTATCATGAATAAGATTAATTTCTTCAAATTCATACTCATTACTATTTCCACTAACATCTGCTGTTATTTCAACTAAAATCTTAGCAGATTGATAAGTTCTACCTATGCTTACAATATTTGTAGAAGCATTTGACTTAAGAACCTTAACACTGTTTGTATTCACCCAAACATTATTATTACCAATACTAGTACTACCTATACCAAGAAGATTATCATCCAAGTTATATGCAATAGCACCAACATAATAATCATTTACACTATAATTAGTAGGATAGAATAATAGTTGTCCATCATCTCCAGAAACAGAGAAGTCAAATGAACCTTGAATATACTGAGACTCAATCCTACCATACTGGTTCAAATAAGCTTGAGAACCATCATGGATAAGATCAACAACCATTAATTGTCTTTGTCCAATATATCTCTTATCTTTCACAAAAGTAAAGAACTTAGCTGCTCTTGTTTTCGCTAAATTGATGGTAGCAACAGCACTATACTGTGTTGCTCTTGGATTACTATTAAAGGTACTACTCATATCATCAATAGAGAGCACCCTATTACCTACAGATTCAAAGTAATCAGTAAGAACCCTATTAGCAAATACAATCTTATCAGAGAATATCCTATTATCTAAAGTCAAAGAGTTCTCTTTAACAAGATCAAAGTCCTCAACACAATTCAAATTACCAATTCCACTTAACTCATTTACAGAGTCAATGGAAGTACTATCAGTTGATAATCCAACAACCAGAGAAGGATCAGTAGAAGTAGATTCCAATTGATAATCACAGAATTTCTTAAACCCAGAAGTATGGTTTGTTGAACTAACAACGTCATCCCAAGTTTCAAAATCAACTCTAGATTTTAAAGAATAAGAGAAATTCTGATAATACAAACTATCTTCTATTCTCTGCATATTCTTATTAAGAACTCCAGAATCAGTTTCCCATCCATGTAATACTTCAGAGAACTCATTTAGAATAAACTGAGAAGAATAAGAAGTAATAGAAGAAGCAATACCTTGTGTATTGGAAGTCTTACCAGTAATTACCTCATTAATGATAAAGTTATCACCCGATGATATTTTTAGAACACCAATACTCTTATCCCAACTTTCTACAACACCATTTGCAGAATTGGATGTAACAATTTCTCCAGGAATATAATCTTTCTTATCAAGTATTATATCAAAAACAGGGAAATATTTTTCTGGTATAATTCTACCCGCTGAATTGAGAGGATCATAAACTCCAGGTTCTTGACCAGCAGGTAATACATCAGCAAGACTATAAGATACAGTTCCAATTCCACCAAGATTTTCATCAGTTGATGTTATAGTAAAGAGTTTATAGTCATAACCTTCCGAATTATAGTTACTTCCAGTGGAACCCAATCCAACACTAACATTTTCAACTAAAACTTTATCTCCAATTGAAAATGGGAAACTATTAGCAGTACTAAATCCAACTGATAAAGTAAGAGTTACACTCTTAGTAGTGGTGTTATAACTAACTGTATTAATTCCTACACCAGCAGTATTGTGTATAGGAATAATAGTTGGACGAGTATCACTTAATCCATAAGTATTTTTTCTAATCTCTACATTAGACTTTCCAAGACTATATTTTAGATCTACCTCAGGAACTTGCTTATTAGTCTTTCCATCAAAAACAAGTAACTTAGGTGCTATAGAATAACCTCTTCCAACAGAAGATACTCCAATTGAATCAAAAGTTGCTAAAGATTCTATTTGAACAACCTGAGGAAGTCCTACGCTAGGACTTAAAGTAGGATCAGATGGGAAAGCATATCCAATATCATTAATTTCTGTTTTTAAAACTCTTCCAATAGTTGTACTAGATGCAGAAACAATAGCTCCTTGTCCTAAAGTAGAAGTAACAGTAGCAATTCCTGGAACATTATAATAATAATGCCCACCATCCGTTAATTCAAAATTAGATATAGGACCTAATGCAGATTTGGAAGTAGTTTTATAATTTAAAAGAGAACTAGTTCCCGCATAAGAAACTTGTTCAGGTTTCTTAGAAACACTATACGTAAAGGAAGTATTAGAAGGAAGAGAAACCTCATATGTTCCATTATATCTACTCTCAAGTACTTGTACTTGATTCCCAGTAATAACATCAGTATCTACTACAACTTCTGATTTTGCTGCAGGAAGATCACTTTCAAATACGGGAACGAGTTTATAATATAAAATTTCTGGTATATTATCATCTACAGTTAATGTAACCTTAGCAGCAGTATCTATTCCAATAGATCCAGTTCTTTGAACTTCAAAATTAGTATTAACTAAACTTGTATTCCATATATCACGACATGCCTGATCAGTATAGAAATTAAACTCAAATGCAGAATATTTGGTTCCCTGAACTGTATACGCCAAAGATGCATCAGATACACCAAAACTAACTGTAGAATCTTTATATACTTCTAATGGTGGATTTATAAGAGCAATATTTCCTGCAGAAGCAGATGTAATATTAATAATAACTGGTTTATCTAAAGTAGCATGATAGTAATTATTTGATAATTTAAACTTATTATTATCAACTCTTACTATAAAATAAATTTCATTGTCTGCTAACCCACCTGAAGGAGTTGAAGCAGTATGAAGAACTTTTTGTCCTGTCTTATATCCATGACTTGCAATAGTAATTGTATTATATGTTGTACTTACATCACCTGCAGCATATACCTGTGGATCAATTAAGAGACGACGATTATAATCATTATAAGTAACATTAAATGATGTTGATATTGTAGGATTTATTGCAACCTTAACTTCATCATTAGTCGTCAATCCATGAGTAGATGCTGTTGAAACTGTTACAAGATTTCTAGAGATTTCTCCCGTAATTACTGAATAATTTGTTTTAAGACTATGATAAACTCCTGTTCCAATTCCAGTAAAGTATAATGTTGTAGAGTTTTGATAAGTACTTGATATACCGACAAAATTACCAGTTGAACCCAAACCAACTCTAACTGTTGATAATCCAATTAAATCATCACTTATTTTTGCAGCATAAAGAGTTGTTTGATCTGCTACTGTAGTTCCAATTCCAGCACTAGTAAATTGAACAATAAGACCAGATCCACTATTTTGAGAATAAGTTAATTGATCACCAGTTTTTAACTTGTGATTAGGAATATAAATCGACTTTGTAGGAATAAAGATTTCACTTATTCCTGTTCCAGGATTAGCAAAGGAAATTGTTGTGCCAATACCAACCCCAGCAGTAGTTCCCAATCCAACAGATTCACTAGGATCGAAATAAAGTTCTTTATTAATTGTATACTTATAACTTGTATTAAATCCAGCATTTACAGTTAAGGTTCTAGGATCTTCATATAGAACTGCTGTTGCACTATGAGCAGCACCTACAGTACTACCAGTTCCAATGCCCCTAATAATTCTAACTCTGGATAATTTAGGTTCTATATTTAAAATCTTAATCTTTTCATCATCAACTCTAAATACATCATTTTCTCTAATATTTTTTACCTGGAACCAATCTTCAGTAGGATAAGAAAGATTTCCATCCAAACTCATGTAAGTAACTATCCCGGTTGCACCAATAGTCCCTATACCAGTAGTAGTAGTTCCAACTCCAGCTACAGAGAACATTGATGTTGTAACACCTATGTTATAGAACCCACCAATCTTAGATGATGTTGTAGATAGTCCCGCAATATTAATTACGTCATTATTTTTAAAATTATGTGGATTAGAAGCAACTACAACATAATCTCCTTTATTTTCTCCGGGATAAATTTCAACCGGAGTAATGGTACTTGAAGCAACACTTATATTGCTAATTACTTTACCACCAATGAAGGATACCTTAGCTGCTGCTCCTGCACCCAAACTTGCATGAGGAGGATTTACAAACTCTATAGGATCACCAATTTTATAATTATTACCTCCAGTTTCAATTCCTATCTTATCAATTAATCCAGATTCTACATTTTTAATACTTGCAGTCTGAGATAACTTATCTGGTATATAAACATATTCATATTGAAGTTCCCCATCAATTAAATTATAAGGTTTAGTATTTCTCAACCATGGACTACCAAAATTAAATTCATCCTGATTAGAAATTACCTTAAAGTTGAAATTGTTAGGAGTTGAATGATAATTCTCACCAATTAGATATGGAAATACTGGTTGCTTGTAATTAGCAAAAGCCCCAGCAGATGCTGCTTGAGTACTATCAACTGTAGCAAAATAAGCATATGTTCCTTCTTGGAATTCTGGAGTAATACCAAATCTTCCATTATTCTCATCAAGAACTGTATCATCATTTACCTCAGAATATGAATAATCTTCTACAAAGAATCCATCAGGGAAAGGAGGTCTATCAGCTGCAATAGAAAGTTTATAACCAGATCTCATTTGAGCTACAACACCACCTTCCTTGGTTTGATATCCAAATGGACCATAAATGGGATTTCCATCATATGCCCATCCAATAATAGGAGAGTGATTTCTAGCAGCAACTTCAACACCATCTACTCGTGTTAAATCATTTTCACCATATAAAAGTTTTCCTGTTTGATCTACTGAATATACAGATTCTCTAAGCTTTCTGGGTGCATATAGATGAGAATATTCAAGTTCAAAAGAATCGTTAATACCTTTAGAAATAAATCCATCATCTTGAGTAAACTCTTCAAAATGTCTCTTAACTAAATCTATACGCCAAGTTTGAAGATTGGGTTTAAGAACTGCCCCATCTCCTGGGAAAAGAGCAGAAATTGTAGTAGTACCTTGAGTATATCCAGCACCACCGTCCATTACCTTCACAGAAGATATGGTATTATTACTAATTACAGGAACAACAACTGCACCAATACCACTACCATCAACTATAAGATCAGGAGGAGAATTATACTCCTTACCAGCATTCATAACGATTACTTCACTAATCTTTCCATCAACAATTATTGCTTGGAATTGTGCTTCCTCTCCTAAAGATAAAGTAACTAATGGATCTCTTATATAATTAATGATCTCCGAAGATCCATATCCAACACCTTTATTAGTTAAAGATGCTCCTGTTATTTCTCCTCTGAATACTGGCTGAATTTCAGCTTCAAATGTTTGAGTTCCTATAGAAGATATACCAACCACTCCAACTAGAGTTACTGAGATATCAGGATATTTAAAGGTATTTGTTCCTACACCTACAGTCGTAAAATCAATATATTGCTTTGTTCTATAATAAAAATCTTTATTAGTTGAACCTATACCAACAGAAGATAATTTAAAATTATTATCATCTACTTTTGTAAGATAATAATCAGTTCCATTAACAAGTCCACCGATAGCAGTTCCTGTAGAAGAATAATTAACAACTTCACCAGACTCATACCCATGACTTACAAATTCAATTTTATTAAGTGATGTACTAATACCTGCAGAATTAACAACCCTCTTCTTATATGAATAATCAGAACCACTACTAACTACATTTATTGCATCTACTACAGACTTTTGATTGTATGATTTTAAAGATTGTCTACCAACCCCATAAGAAAGTAATGTAACAGTTGAAAGACCTACTTGAGCATCAATTTCAGTATTATGAAGTGTTACTGAAGTATTACTTCTTACATTAACGTAATAAGAAGCATTAGTTGTAAGTCCACTAATACCTTCTTGTCCATTAGTTACATAAATTACTTGTTCTGCATTTCTGAACTTATGGTATGTACTAAATCCAATTGTTGATAAAGTTGTCCCAACTCCAACAGCACCACCAACGATTTGAGCATCAAAACCAGGAGAATGCGAAATCAACTTCATAGTTGCAACCGCATTTGCTCCAGATCCATTACCGCCAGTAATAGTTACGATAGGAGTATCTTGATAATCAAAACCAGAATCTAAAACCCTAATATCCTCTAAAGAACCAGTAACATCTACATGTCCAGTAGCAGCTGTACCAACAGAATCAGAAATTTTAAGAAATGGGGGATCAATTATGTCATAATCAGATCCAGAAGCAATAACCTCAATATCATCAATCCTACCATAATGAACCAGATTAGGAGATTTATAATTTAAAACTTCAACACCATTTATTAAAATTCCAGTATATCCAGAAACAGTAGGAGTTAAAATACCATCATTTTTTGGTGGACGTATTTCCCTTACAAGTTTTTGTGATGCTAAGGTTTTTCCTTTAAAATCAAACGGTTGTACTTTATTATCTTTTACTGTAGTAGATTCAATAGTAACAAATGATCCATTAGAAATATCAGTCCTACTTTTAGCAAATTGAACTGTTGATGAATTAATCCTCTTTAAAAAGTAAAGACCCTCATCAAATAACTTTGTACCTTCTACAACTCTAGTAGCAAGTGTTCCACCAGGGGTAAAATACTTCTGTTCGATTTTTTCTGGAATATAATAAACCGCATCTCCTGTATAGAACCCATGATCTTTATAGGGAGATATCTCAAATTCAGTTCCACTAAATGTACCCGATATAATAGTAGCTTGATCTGATGCATTAAGTGGTTGTGCATAATATGATGGGATAGAAGAAGAAGCAACTAAAAGATCGTCTTGTCCATTAACTGTATATACATTCTGAATATTAGTGGAATATTGTACCGCCTCAGGAAATGTATTAGAACTAGCTTTTAAAATATTTCTTTTAATCGTATATGTATCAGCAACATCAATATCTCCCTGTCCTCTTATAACAAAAGACTTAGAATCTAATATTTCTATTATAAGAGAACTTGCATAAGATCCTACTGAACTACCAATAAGAGTAACAGAATCTCCTATACGACACGTATGCTCTGTTTTTGTATTAATTTGATATGATCTATCTGAAGCATTAACTAATGAAATACTTGTGACATTATAAACTGGTGCAATATTATAAAACCAATTTTGTGCTTTAAAACTATTATCTGCTACTCCTAATGTTTTAATTTTAGCTTTATCATCAAAACTGTAATAATGAGTATTGTTAGGATAAGCAAGATCTTCTAATACAGAATTAACTCTTACTTTAATCTCTTCTTCTTGATTATAAAAACTATATCCATATGCATACGTATTAATTCCAACATTTGCTGCATTTAAAACACGTTTTTCTATACCAATACATCCAAAGAATTGAGTTAAATTCTTAGACGCATATGTAACAATTCCTAAAGTATTATCAACATAATTGATCAACAATTCTCCTGAAGTAGAAAATCCTACGGTTGAGTCTACATCCAAAGAAGTAGTACCAGCAGATACTTCACCAATTACTCTAGTTTTAGAATGAACAGAAAAACTTCCGTATAAAGCACCATCTACTCGTGCATCTCTATTATATCCACCATCTATGCTTAGTTTATAATAAGTTGTTCCATATCCAGGATTGATTTTTTCTATGGAAGTAATAGGAGCATATCCTTTTCCAATATCATCCCCATAAGGATCTTGGAATAAGGTAGCATTCAAAAGATTTGCAGGATCACCCTCAAGTGGTTCAACTACAAGATCCTTTGTAACGATATAATGAGCATTAGAGGGAGTAACAAGAAAATCCCTTGGTTTTACTATACTTACATCTTCATCATATAATGCTTTAAATAATATTTCAAAAGAATGATCAGTTCCTTTACTTAAATAAAAATCTTTTGCTTGTTTTATGAAAATATTCTTATTTAAGTCTTTATGTAAATCTCTTTCCTCTAATCCAGGTAAAAGTTGATATTTTGTCTTTAATAAAAACTCTTTAAGGAAAAGACAACTTAAATTTTGAACAGGAGACGTAAAGGAGTGATCTGTAGCATCTGTAGAATTAAAGACTAATTGATCAGTTTCAGTTTCTGCTCTATAAGAGGTTATACCACTAAATCCTCTAACACACCCAGTAAAGGACGTTGTAGTCTTTGCAGTATATGTAATTATCTCATCATCAATTTTTAGCAATCCATAAGAATCTGGAAATCCAGTAGTTCCCTCTGGATAGGTAATCATGTCAACATCAATGGTTGTTGCATCAGATGCAATGTCAGTTCTCAATCCTACTGCTTCAGTAAGATTAGTAGTTTCATCAACCTTAATATATTGGTCAATATTTTGAATTAGGTCAATTGGACCACTTTCAAATTCCTGAGCAACATAATACTCCTTCAGAAATTCTGAAATTAAAGGATATTCATTCCTTACATACGCAGGCAGCTGATTTTGAACTATGTTACTAAACTGGATTCTCTTTTCTGCCATTTTATGCTCTTACTAGTGCGCCGTTGACATAACTGGAAGTTACAACATAATTTGATGCTGCTGGATCTAATCCGGAAGAGATTTCATCCACAATAGTTTCAAAATTACTTGTACTTATATCTAGTTGTAAATATAAGTCCTGTAATCCCACAACATCATTAGATGCGGGACATGCAGAGATTTCTATAATAGATTGACCATCCTTAAATTTTCCTGATTCAACAACAATAGGATTTAAGGTTACAATTCCATCTTTATAGTCAATTGTTCCAATATTTCGTCTAACGATTGTTGGAGTAGTTGAATTTACAGAAGGAACGGTAAATAAGAATAAAGATCCAGTTGTTCTATTAGTATTAGGAACATCAGAGATATAAACATTTTCAGTAATCCCACTTACGCTAAAAGCAGAGGATTTAATGTTATATCCATCCATATTCTTAATATGGAACTCATTACCAAACCCAACTTGATATTCAGCAGCAGCATTTAACACAACTCTCAAATCTCTTCGCATTTGAATAGTTGTAATGTTAGATGTTACAGAATCGTTACTATCATCAATAATTTTCAAGAATTTACTATATTTAAACCGAGCACCATACTTATTTAACTCTGTTGACTCTGCATACTTAAGTGCATTGTCTTGAACAACGCTTGAAACATAAGCACCATTTGGAGCAAGATTGGAATTGTAATATATCTTAGAATCTGCTTCAATATACAGATATTTCAAATCAAGAATCTCAGGAACAATTCCTGCGACTGCATATTTCTTTAATTTCGTCTTAATATTCTCTTTCATCAGATTTGGCAAGAAATCTCCACTTCTTGGCTTAATACTGATAAAAACTTTTCCATATTGTGGTGGAATTAGGTCTTCTCCTCCAAAAACTGTAATAGATTCCGTTTCTGGGTAAATCTTAGAAGGAATTAGCGTTTCATAGTCATTTGCACTAACTGCTCTATTTTGAGAAGCATAAATTCGAGGTGCAAACTTTTTAACTGATTCCACTGCTTCAATTTCTTCACCACCAGCAGAAGGAGTACCAGTTGTTAAAAGAGAAATACCAGTAGTGACGTTATAACCCAAAGAATTGCGGTTATATGTCAATCTACCAGAAAATGCAAAATCAGTAACACCGTTTGCAGCATCTCCTTCAGAAACTATGTAATTTACTGTAATAAAGTTACCTTCTTCAAGCGCTTTTCCAAAAATACCATCTCCAAAGAAGAGTTCGTATCTTTCATCTTCAATTTCTTGTAAAAAATAGACTTTTGACTCAGAATCAATATCAAAAAGACTATCTTGAGCACTATATTTGGTTGATGTGGTTGCAGACTCGTTTGCTTTGACTGTAACCGTTATTAAATTCGTATCAATTCCAACATTTGGTAAAATAAACCGTTGATCTGGATTTCTACGACTATATGTAAAGGTATTTGTTAAAAGAGTACCTTGAGAAATAGGAATATCGTCAAAAGTAGCAATTCCATCATAAACTGGAACTGTAATATCCTCTAAAACGCAAAAAACGAAAGATTGGTTACCAAAGGAACCTTGTGTACGTGCCACAGGACCCGCTTTAAGGGTTAATGAAGCAGGTGAAGGTGTGATTGAGTCTGTATTGACAAAGAAGTTAACTGTGGCGGTTGAAGCGACCCTTGAACGAGGTGTATATCCAATATTCCTTGCTAATGAAACTACATTTTCTCTTAAAGTTGCACTATCAATAAAAACTTCATTCGTAACCATATTGGCATTGTATGAAGTGATGTAAGTGTTATATGCCAATACGTCAAGTATAGATGAAAGATTAGATCCTTCAAAATCGTAATCCGTAAAATTACTATTTGCTTGAAGATAATCTCTCAAAGTCGTTTTGACTTGATTAAAATCTAAATTTGAAAAATTGACTAATGGCATTTTATCTGGTTGGTAGCAACACGAATTGTAGTTCTTGTGGCGGAATATCAGTACCTATAATTTTATAAGTAATAACCGCATCAAATTGATTATTATCATAGTTAGGATATGCCTTTACTTCGATCAATTCTACCCTTGTTTCATAGTTTTCTATGGATAAGGTGATTTGATCTTCAATTGCACTTGCTGAAATATCATTTATATTTTCAAAAAGTACTTCAGAAATATCAGATCCAAAATTTTCGTTAAAAAACTTTTCTCCTGGAACAGTAAAAACTATATTTTTAATAGAACGAGCAATTGCATTTTCATTTTTAAGCCCAATAAGGTCATTATTCAGGGGATTTGCCTGAAATGACATACTAATGTCTTTAAAACCTTGACTTACCCTTTCTAGAGGCATTGTAAATATAAGAATATAACTTATTTATTAAGGATTACTACCTAAAACTCTGCAGTAGGGATCATATCGTCGTCATAGTCCAAACCTTCGTAAAAATCACCATCTTCTGCACGTTCATATAGGTCATTTTGGATCTTTTTGTCGCTTTTTTTAGGTGTTATAGCATCATTTGCGATTTCTCTAAGCATTTTTTCGTTATATGTTGATGGTAGTCTAGACATTTCACTAAATCTGCGATTTTTTTCTATTTACACATGAAAAAAGAGCGTCGAAAACGCTCTTTTGGGTTATTTTCCTTGCCCTCGGTATTTTTTTCGTTTTCCATTACGAGAGGTTGGGGCGAGTTTGGTATTTTCGGACTTTCCCTGACGAGATTTCTTCGGCGGATTTGGAATTAACTCCATATTACCGTAAATTCCTTGTCTAGATCTTGCCATGTTCCTTTAATTCCTCCAATTTGGCTAAAACGGACTCTTTAGTGGCTTTTACCCTATAATGTACAGCATCCCTACGAGATAATTCGCTGAGATTTTCTGATATTTCATACCAGAGTTGCTCATCCGTTTTATTAGAGAACCCTGGTTTGCTTCCAAAAGGACTCATCGCCCTCTACCACTATGTTGTTGATGCCCACCGCTCTTAACGTTGGTTTGACTTGGTGGTCCCCCTTTGGGACCCTTACTACCTTTCGGTTTTTTTCCTTTTCCGGGTTTCTTATCACCCATAATAGTACCTCCTATATTACACGAGTTTTTTCGTGCCCAACTCTAATCCGAGGATCGCACCAGATTTCATAACCTTCCTCAATTGCATCGAGACAGAAACTTACGTCCTCTCCACACATATCCTGGACTGCACCAGATTCAAAGACCTGCATCTTCGGAGCAAACCAAGGGTATGGGAGTTTCTCAAAGACACCCTTCTTAATCATCACCCATCCAAACCCAGTGTAATCAACTGTAAAGGGCTTACGACGCTTACTGATAGATTCTACCGTTTCATGGTTCATAACTCCACCATTCTTGCGGAAATCCTCTTCGTCTAACCAATGGGCAACACTTGTAGTCTTTCCATCTTCAGTGGCATACCAACCTGCTGTAATCTCTTTATCTTCGCCCTCTGCGTTCAATGAAAGATCACATAACTGCCAGAACTTGTTTGTGTCAAAGACAATATCCGAGTCAATCCAGAGTTGATAATCGTATTCTAACTTTCCGTCCCATGGAACCTGGTCTTTCCCCCTTAAGACATTTGCTCCGAGACACTTACATCTTGCAAAGTTTACCATCGAAGAGTAATCCTGAGATATCTGAATACTCATCTGATTCTGAACGATATCAAAACAGAGTTGTACAAAGTTCTTCAAGAAAATATATGAAACTCCCCTCCCAGGTAAGCAGAAGACTATTGCCTTCCCTTTCATTCTTTCTTTAATTGCAGCAATATCCCACTCTTCCTTTGCTTTGGGTTTGGGAGTATTTGCCTTAACTGTAAATCCTTTTGCCATACGTTTAAGAGCCTTTCAATTCATTATACTATCATATATGTAGAATGTCAACAAATAATCTCTGTGGTCGGTTAATACGATGGTTCTATATTAT
>VTLG01000828.1_pt1 | contig 29421 bp, 19 predicted proteins | sample 4694571 | NCBI WGS metagenome assembly VTLG01 (sample SAMN12604809, study PRJNA352737) | marine metagenome | biome: ENVO:00000447; feature: ENVO:00000209|ENVO:00000569|ENVO:01000036; material: ENVO:00002151; isolation source: viral sequences binned using virsorter ...
ACTGTTAAGAGATAACAATGCCAAGAGTTCTAAAATCATTACAATCTGAAGGTGGATTTTCAGTAAAAGAATCTACTATTATTGACCCCAATAGAGACATTATCGATGCTAACTCAGTTAAAGTAACTAATGTTTTAAATGCCACTGCTTTTAAAAAAGAGTTTGTTGGTTTTGCTACTTTAAATGATACTACTTCTTCTGCTAGTTTAGAACCAGCACATGCAATTGCTAGGAATAAAGTAGCATTTTCTAATGTATTTGCAATTGCTACCTGGGACGGGTATCCAATTGGATTATATGTTATCAACGCTAATGAATCAATTGTGTCAATTTCTTTGTCTGATCATGGATTAACAACTGGAGATTCTATTGTTGCATCTTTTGATTCTTCGGGATCTTCTGCTAATGGAACTTATCAAGTTGTTGTAGTTGACTCTGATAATTTTACATTTGACATCACAACACCAATTAATTCTTCTGATCCAACAACAGGAACTGTAGAGTTTACTAATTATGGTAGGAAATGGGAAACTGCAATCAAAATTGAAACTGCAATCTTAACTGATGATGTAGCAGATCAAACTCTTTCAATCGCAGCAGTTTCTTCTACAATAGTTAGAGATAATGTTCCTCCAGGTCATACTTGGACGCTTACTCCTAGTGTAAACCAAACAACAAAAGAATTTTCATTCCAAGCATCTGTTTCTTCCAATGGTACTTTAGAAAGTTTAGGAACTGGTATACGTTGGGTAGGAAATGTAACTGCAGTAGTTACTGAAAGAGATTGATAAATAAATTATACTAAACAATATAACTATGGAATATGACAATGGTGCAGTAGATGGAGCACGAGTTACAAGTAACCACATGTTACATGACATGGAGGTAGAATATGTGGTAAAAAGTATCAGTAAAGAAAATGCTCAAGCACTCCTTAATGAGTTTCCTGAACATTATTATATTATAGACAAATATTATGATGCTACAAAAAGAAGATTAGAATTTTCTATAATGTTAGATGATGTTGCTCCATTAGAAATTAGTGATCATTATGATTATATGGAACTAAATCATCCTGAATGTAAAAAAAGGTTTGAACAATTACATGATTCTAGAACTGCATTTGATGATGCAGATAATGATGAATACCTTAAAACTGCTATAGATCTAACACAGTTTGTGGATCGTACTCTCCCATAATAAACGTACTAAATAACAAAGAAGGAATTTAGAAGAACATGGCGTTAGAATTTAATGCTGATAAAGAGATTCTTAAATCGAATTCTCTAAAAATCAAAAACAATACAAGTTTGAATTTGAGATTGGGTGGTGGTGCCGATGAAAAGTCAGCACTTTTCTCCAACTTATCTGATGATGTTGATAAACTTGTTCGTGTGGGCATTAATACGCTGTCGCCTCAATATGAACTTGATGTTGAGGGTCAGATTAGAACTACTACTTCTATTATTTCTGACACTGCACGTATTAATAACCTTGATATTGATACAATTGTTAACCCTAGATTAAATTTAAAAGCACCTAACCTTCAATCCTTCGTTGACCCAGAAACTGGTGTTACGTTCTTCCCAACTTCTGAAACTCCTGCATTTGATGATGACACTGACAAAGTTGCAACTACAAACTTTGTTTATAATATTGCTACTAATGACGTTGGTGGTCGTATTTACGTTTCTGAGCAGATTGGTAACGATGATTTTGATGGTCGTTCTGCAACGAAACCTGTAAGATCTATTAAAAAAGCAGCACAGATTGCTGGTACTACTGTTGACAAGGAAACCCTGATTGTTGCTGGTGGTGATTACTTAGAAGATAACCCAATTTCTATTCCTGATAAATGTTCAGTTGTTGGTGATAACATTCGTTTGTGTATTATTCGTCCGAGAAATCCGAATAAGCACATGTTCAAGAATCAGAATGAGAACTATATGATTGGTGTCACATTCCGTGACAAGATTCAAACGAACTCTGAAGGATTTGAAGAACCAGTTGGAACATGGGCGTATGCTTACGTTTTTGATGATAAACAAAGAGTTTATTACGATAAAACACTTGGTGGACAATTTGGTAGAGATTTACCGATTGGTTACCAAATTTTTGGTGAAGGTATTTTTAGAATTCAATTTAACCGTGGTAATATAAACGATCCTGAATTTGAAGTAGGTGATGAGATTGCTGGTGTTGCAACTGGTTCTAGAGCAATTATTACTGAGAAAAGTTTTGGTCTTCCAGAAAGTGATATTGTAGCAGAAAGAACTTCTCAAGATTTAGGTTTTGTTGTTGTTAATGAAGTAAGAGGTGCATTAGAACAAGGTGACACATATAAGTACACTCCTGTTCCTGTTGTTGGTGCTGTAAGATGGAAACAAGAAACTGCATATACATTAGGACAAGTAGTATTCACAGATACAGTACAATATGAAGTAACAACTGCTGGTACATCAGGAACTGTTGCACCATCTCATGTTAGTGGTGTTGCAACTAACGGAAGTGCATCATTTACATTTACTACATCTATCCCACAATATGAGTTTGTTGCTACTAAAGTTTTCTCACTTAGAGCAGAAGGTGAATCAGTTGAACATGTAACAAACCATCCAGCATATCTTTTAGAAGAATGTTATTTTGATGATTCTTATCCAGATGGTATGGTATTTGTTACAAACAATTATCATAATTTTGAGGTTGGTCAATGGGTAGAATTTGATCAACTTCCATCAACAGGTACTGGTGCAGATCTTAACAGATTTAATGGTCGTCAATATGTTACTCATAGAATTGAACAAACTGATGGTTTTAGTAAAAGATTTGTTGTATTTAAAGACACTCCAGCAACAGGAGTAGGTACACCAGCAAACCCATTTACATTAACTACTTTTGCTGCCAGTGCAACTTCTTCTGATAACTATGTCAGATTTAGTTTATTAAACTCTCCATTTAAATTTGATGAATCAGCAAAACAAGGTCATAGATTTCTTGACGGTGCTGACCTTATTAGAAGAAATAAAGAATTTATTGCAGATGAAGCATTAATTAGAACTAAGGCAAAATATCCATCTCTTATTATTCCTGACGAATCACAATGTAAAACTGATATTAAACATATACTTAATGCAGTTCAATATGACTTAGCACATGGTGGTAATGCTGCATCATTAGAAGCAGCAAATAATTATATTGTTGGTGGTGCTTTAACACATATTGCTAGTCAGTTAACTGAGACAAGATTTGCATTTGAACAAGCAAGAGAACTTTCAGTTTTATCAATTAGAAATAGAATTAGATATCTTGACGGTGCTTCTATTTCCCCTAACTCTGCTGCTGTTGGATCAATAAACAGTGCTAAGTGGGTAAATACTCAATTTATTGCTGTTGGTGATTCTGGTAATATTTTAACTTCTACAGATGGTTCATCTTGGACATCTAGAACTAATCCTATTGCTGGAGCAGATTATAAAGATATTATTTGGAATGGAACCACAACTGTTGTAGTTGGTGGTAATAGTGGTAATGGCGTAGTAATTACATCTACAAATGGTATTAACTGGGCAATTGCTGAAAACTCTCTTGGTTCTGCAGTTATTGAGACAATTGCTTGGGACGATAATGAACAGTGGGTAGGATTTGGAGGAACCCAATGGTTTACATCTGATGATGGTCAAGATTGGACTGCAAGAGGTTCTTTTGTACCTATTAATGGATCTGGAACACACTCTGTTGTTGATGTAATTTGGGATTATAAAAACACTCAGTTTGTTGCTGTTTCTAGTGGAGGAAGTGCATATACTTCTCCAGATGGTACTACTTGGACTGAAAGAACAACTACAGCATCCTCATTTAGTGCTATCACTGGTAATGAAGATGTATTGATTGCAGCAGCAGGAGACGTAATTTATAAATCAACTGATGGAATTACTTGGGAAATAGGAATTGCAAACTCTCTAGTAGGAGATCGTTATGCTGACGCTGCAGATTTAATTCTTTCTAATAAAGTAATGATTGCAGAGATTGCTGTCAACAAAATGTTGGCAAACAATCCTACATTTAGTATTCCAACAGGAAATCAAGCATGTAAAGACGATGTTATTGATTTCATAGAAGCGATGGTTATCGACCTACAATATGGTGGTAATGATCAAACTTACGACGCTGCAAACCTTTATGTAACAGGAGCACACGTTGCTGGTGAAGAAAATGAATCAGTGGAAGTATTTAATTATGCAGAGGTTCTCGTTATTCAAGCAATGAGAAATGAAGCATTTAATGAAACTGATGTTCAAAACTATGCTTCTGGTCTTCTTCAATCATTTGATAATACTATTACAACTGATCCTAATCCTTTAGGTGGTAACACTCCACATACCTTTGTATCAGCAGTAACTGATGCTGTAAGAGAATCTGAGACAAGATATACACCAACTACAGGAACAACATATGATCCTACCACAGGATTGATGGTACTTGAGATTGGTTCTCACAATTTGACTACTGGTCAAACTATTAGATTAGAACCTAATTCACTAACATTCAGTTGTGGATTTGGTGGTGCTACTGGTGCAGCTGCCGAGAAGTCATATCCTAGATCAAATGGTAATGACCCATTCTATAATGCTTCGATTGAAATTCAGTCAGTAACTGCTACTACAATTACACTTCAAGTATTAGCAACAGTTCCTTCTACAAATACTGACCCACACACATTTGTATCTGCTACTGCTGGTGCAGTTATAACTGATGAATATACTTTCTCAAACCAAGTTACAGATGTAACTTATACACCTACTTCAGGTGAAATGGTTATTGAAATTAATGGACATGGTTTAACAGCACCTTCAGAATATACAGCATCTACAGCAACATACAATCCTAATACAGGTTTTATGGTGGTAACTGTTGCCAACCATGGATTTGCAAACGGTGATCAAGTTAAATTTGCAGATAACTCTATAACATTTAGTTGTGGATTTGGAGGTGCTACAGGTGCTGCAGCAGAAAAATCATATCCTCGTCCAGGAGATTATGCAAGTGGACGTTGGTTAGCAGTTAGTAACGTAACACAAGATACTTTTACAGTCCAAGTTCTTGCAAGTGCTCCTTCTACTAATGTAGATCCACATACATTTGTATCAGCAGTAACAAATGGTATTGAAAAAGCAGAATCTACAATTTATATTGAAAATAATGGATTGACATTTACTTGTGGTATGGATAATAATGCCACTAATCATAGTTATCCAAGACCTACTGATCCTGCATCTCAATCAACATCAGAATTAAATAATGGAATATTAGCGGTATCTTCAGTAACTACAAATACATTTACAGTTAATGTAGGTCCTGCTGGTGCTGAAACATTTAAGTGTACAAATGTAAAATCTGCTATCACCATATTGTTTGATATTCTTACAAATGCAATTGGTGCTGGTGGTGGAGATCATACTTGGGTAGGTGGTACAGTAAGTGATGCAGTCCAATCAGGTGGTGGATACACTCATACATTTGTATCAGGAACAGTTACAAGTAATGCTGGTGCTTTACCTAATCCAATTACTGATATTGTATACACTCCTAATGATGGTAATATGGTTATTACCTCTTCTAATCATGGATTAACAACATCAAATACAATTTCTATTGCTGATAATGCACTATCCTTTACTTGTGATATGGATGGTAATACAGCAACTAAAACATATCCAAGATCTACTGATCCTGTATCTGGACAAACTATTGCTATTACAGCATCAGATACCAATACTTTTACAATCAATGTTGGGGCATCACCTATTGTAAATCATGATGTTAGTAATGCAACTTATAACCCAACAACAGGTTTATTAGAATTAACTATTGGATCTCATTCATTAAGTGCAAATACAAGTGTTAAAATTAAAAATGGTTCATTAATATTTACATGTGACTTAGATGGTAATACTAGTCAAAAAGCATATCCACGTCCTAGTGATCCATATTATGATACTGCAATAAACATAGATTCTGTAACCCCTACAACAATTACTCTTAATGTTGGTGTAGCTTTTGCTGCTGGAACATTAAGTGGTGTTACAAGGACACCTTCTGGTAAAAATAATAATAAACTATATCATGATGGTTATCAATTCTGGTGTACAACTGATGATGGATTAGTAAGTTCTTATGACGGACGTGCATGGAATGTAATTGCAAATACTCCTGGTATTAATTTTACTACTATTGCAACAAGTTATGATGAAGTTATTGCATTTGCAACTGCAACATCTAAGTTTTATAGATCTGATAATTTAGTACCTGCAGGAACATCATCTGAAACTACTTTTAGAGACACTACAATTTCTAACACATATGAAGCAAATAGAGATTATGTATGTTCAAATGTTCAATCAGCAATTTACACTTATTTTGAAATTATTGACACAGTAATTTCTGGTGGAACTGCTCCTGCTGTAACTTTACCAGAAAAATCATTTGTAGATAATGGATCAAAATTTATTACGTTTGCTAGAAACTTCTTAGATCTTCCTGTTATTGAAGTTTCACCTTACATCTTTAACTCTTCAGTAATTTCATTCCTTGGAGGGTCTGGTTGCGAAATTGATGGTGCTAAGGTTGCTACACCTAATATTATTAGACCTGGATTACCTGAACAAGGTAAGTCAATGGTTGCTGCTGCGTTTACGATTATTTCTTTTGGTGGTACTGGTTATCGAGTTATTAATGATGGATACACTCAGTTAGTTTCTGTTTTCTGTATCTTCACAAGAGATGGTTCTTTAGTTGAATCTGGTGGTTATGCATCACTAACTAACTCAGCATCTAACTTTGGTTTATTTGCACTTAGAGCAACTGGTTTCCGTGAAGAACCTTATAGTTTTGACGTAGGTAAAGTTGATAATATTACTTTTGACTTGATTGGTACTCCATCTTTTGAAATTACAGATATTAATCAAGAACCTAGAGAACATTATATTATTAAAATTGATGGTATTAAATCAGTTTTAAGAACTGGTAATAATAACCCAGAATACTTTATTGATTCTGTTCTTCAAGTAGGTCAAACAACTGCAACTGTTCAAGTAGATGCTAATATGTATCTGATTGGTAATGCAAACAGATATACTGATGCTGCTGTTCTTATTGAAAGAAATAAAAAATACATTGCAGAAGAGGCATTTTATACAGAACTATATTCCAATACACATTCATTCTCACCAAACTACACTAAGTGTATCAGAGACACTGAATTAATTGTTCAAGCGATTGCTGATGATATTAGAGATGATGGTAACGCATTTACTTGGGATGCAGGTAAACTCTATGTAGAAAGTAATGCTATTGCTCATATTAGTGGATATACTGCAGCAACTAAGGCAGTATTTGATGAAGCGACTATTCTTTGTAAAAAAGCAATTAATAATCAACTTAGAAAAATTGGTACTTCTTTAACAACTGCAGAAACTAGTGCAGGATATTATGTTGCACAATACACAACTGTAGTTCCATACGTAGATACAACTGTTACTCATGATGTATCCAGTCCTGCTGGTCAAACAGGAACTGCAAGTGATCTTTATAGTAATTCAGATTGTGCTAATGTTCAAACAGCAATTAACACTCTTAATACACTGATTGATGAAATTATTGACAATCCAACTGTAACAACTCCTTTACCTTCTGGTGCTGCTAGAAATGATGGTCAATTCTTACTTGACAACTCTACTCGTTACAAACTTCTTGATCACGTAATTAATCTTCATAGACCATCTATTTGTAACTCTTCTTCTCATACTTGGGAATTTTCTGGTTCAGGTATTGACTATAATGCTCTTCCACAAAATGGTGGTAAGAGAGGTTCTGAAGACACTGCAGATTTTGAACAGGTATCACAAATCAATGGTCGTGTTTATGCATCAGGTACTGATGAACTTGGTAACTTTAAAGTTGGTTATTTTGCTAACATTGAAAACAGAACTGGTAATATCACCTTTGGTGGTACTGTTGAAATTGAAGAAGTTGCATTCTTAAAAATTAAGGGTGGTGACATTGAAATTGTTGGATTCTCTGGAGATGATAAATTAGGTGATATTTCTCTTGGATCTACTGAACAACAAAGTGAAAGAATCTTAGCAACTCAAGCATCTATTAGAGGTTATATTACTAATAACTATGGTCGCTTTAAAAACCAACCATATGGTACAACACCTTCACCTGGTAACCTTGTACAATTAGATTCTACTGGACGTATTAATATTGATCAAATTCCTGCATTAAGACCATTTAACGTCTTTACTGTTCCAGATTTGGCAGGTCGTCTTGCATTAGAAGGTCCACTTGCTGGTGATATTGTAATTCAATTAGCACCAAACAATATTTCATATATTCTTAATAATGATTCATACTCTCAAATTATTGAGTTTGTTCCAAATCCTGACTTCCAATTTACTACAAATAGTGTTATAAGCGGTGCTCCATCTACTGCACAAGGTACTTTAACATCATATATTCAGGGTGAAGTTTCTCCAATTGTTACTATCGTAAGTGGTGGTTCTGGATATACTTCTGCTCCTACTATTACTATTGGTGTTCAATATGCAAATAGCACTGGTTATAGTTCTGGTGCTCAAGTTGCAGCAAATGGAAATCTTTATAATGTAACTACATCTGGTACCACTGCATCTGGTGGAAGTGGTCCTAATCATACTTCAGGATCAGCAAACGATGGAACAGTAACATTTGAATATGTTGGTGTTGCTGCAGCAGGTACTGTATCAATTGATAATAACCGTATTTCTGAAATTAGTATTACTACCAGAGGTTCTGGTTATGAATCAGTTCCATCTGTTTCATTTGATAACACTGGTACTAATGGAACTAGTGCAAGTGCTAGTGTTAATATTAGAAGTAGATTAGCAGTTACTTTAATTGGTAACATTAAATTTGCTGCTGGAGATGGAATTGATGATGAATCAAGTATTCCACCACCTACAGAAACAATTACTAAGAATGTAACAGTACAAAATAATCTTAGTGGTAATAATAAGTTTTATATAGATGCTGTTGAAACACCTGTTCTAGAATTAATAGAAGGCAATACATACATATTTGATCAATCTAACAATAGTAACCTTACACATCCTCTCAGATTTAGTGAAACAGCAAACGGTACATGGGGAGGGGGAACCGAATACACAACAGGAGTTACAATAACAGGAACACCTGGCGTAGATGGACAAACAACAATTGTTGTTGGTACAGGTGCTCCTACCCTTTATTATTATTGTTCAGGTCATTCTGGAATGGGAGGAACAGCAAATACTCCTGTTGCTACCAATATTCCACGAACAGTTAATGTAACTAATGTTGTTAATACATCTGGTTCATTAGAAGCAAACTGGGTTCAGTTAACATCAACTAACATTGATGCTGCATCTATTACAACGGGTGTTATTAATCCATCAAGATTAGCAAATATTTCAGCAAACTTCCCTGCGAATGCTAACTCATTCCTTAGAGGTGATTCTACATTTGCTCCTGCAGTTTCTTCACTTAAACCACTTTCATCAGAAACTCCATTACTTTTTGGTTCTTCTAATTCAAGATTAAGTTACATTGATGCTATTGAAATTACAAATGGTGGATCTGGATATACACCTGGTACATACAACGGACAAACAGTAACAGGTGGTCAAGGTAATGGATTAATTGCTAATTTCACAGTATCTGATGGTGCTGTAAAAAGTATCTCAGTCACTAATGGAGGTAATGGATATCGTTTAGTTATTGACGAAAACGTTACTCCTGTACAATTTGCTGAAGAACCTCCTAGAGTTATTTTTAAAGATGCCAATGGTAATGTAATAGTTAACGTTGTTGGTAAAGCAATTACTACTTCAGGTGTTGTTACTGAAGTTAGAATTCTTGATGGTGGTAGTGGATTTTCTACTGCACCTCAAATTGAATTCCAAGGAGTTGGTAACAGTGCTGCTGCAACTGCAACTATAGATGATGGTGTTATTTCAAGAGTTGCTGTAGTTGAAGGTGGTATTGGATATAATGCTGATTTTGATATTACTACATTACCAGCACCTGTAAATGGAACTGGATCTGGTCATGATATTGAGGCAAAACAAGCATCTGTTTCTAAGTTCTTTAATGATATTACTCTTGATGTTAAACGTGGTGATAACTTAACTATTGCTGGTGACGACTTTAGTAACGTAGGTGTTTGGAGATTCTATAAATCTCAATGGGATTTTGGAACTGATGGTGCTCTTACTCTTAAAACTGGTGGTGGATCTGGATTAGATGCTGATAAACTTGATGGAGAAGAAGGTAGTTACTATAGAGATGCAGACAATATTAATACTGGTAGATTAAATGAAAACAGATTATCAGGTGTATATACAATTGATATTACTGGTGTTGCAACTCAATCATTAAATCTTAACCTTTCTGATCTTAGACAAACAACTCAAGCACCTTCTAACGCACCTCTTGGAACTAGAGGTCAATGGAAAAAGAATGCTGATAACTCTTTATTTGATGGTGGTAGCGATCATACTGTTTATGGATCAAGAAGAGGTACTGCTGATGGTACAACGTTCGATGGATATGCAGTAACTGAAATTGCACTTACTGATAATAATAACGAATGGATTCGTGGTCACGGTGGTAACTTTGTTGGTTCTATTGCAATCACAAAAGCAGGTAATGGATACACTCCTGGAACATATAAGTCAGTAAAACTAGGTGGTGGTGAAGGATATGGACTTAAAGCAGATATTACAGTCAATGCTTCTGGTCAAATTTCTAATGTTGCTATTGTAAACACTGGTTATGGATATAATGAAACTGGTAATGCTCCAGCAATCTTTACTTGTGTTTTACCTGAAAATGTATTTGGATTAAAAAATGGTCGTCAATATGATTCTGGTTATGTAAGATGGACATCTGGACAAACATATGGCATCAACACTAAAGTATATGTACCAGAAACTATTGGATTTGGTAGATTATACAACGTAACTGTATCAGGTACATCTGGAACTACTGATCCTACTCATACTAGTGGTGCTGCTCAAGCAACATCTGGAACTGCAGTATTTGATTTTGTAGGTTCTCTTGGTGCAGAATTGACTGCTAACCTTGCAGAAATTAATGATAACTTATGGAGTTCTTGGTATAAGGTATGGACAAGTGGGAACCAAGGACTAGGTTCTGGAATGGATTCAGAATTCTTAGGTACTAAATCAGGTACATTCTATAGATCTGCTGTTAATGTTAATAACGGTTATTTTTCAAATAGAAGATTACCACAAAGTTTAAGTCCTAAATCTGTTATTGATTCATTAAGTGTTACTAGATTTGATCCACAAGTTCAAATTAACAATGGTTCTGTTTATGAGTTTGTTCTTGATAATATTCTTTTAACCAATGATGATCTTCAAGTTCTTGACACTGGTGGATCTAGTGCAAACCAAAATGGAGATACTTTCTATACATTAAACCTTTACACAGATAATAATGTTAACCAAGGTACAATTAACGTATTAAATGTTACTCCACAATATGAAGCAAATAATGTTTGGGAACTTGGATATTCAAATATCACTGCTATTGACTTTGATCCAGAAACTGATTATACCGTAGGACAATTAATTTACGTAATTATTGCAGGAACTTTAGGTGAAACTGTTTACTTATATGAAGTAACTGTTGCTGGTAAATCTGGAACTACTTCATTAAATCATACAAGTGGTGCTGTGTATAATGGTACTGCTGAATTTAGATTTGTTTCTGAAGGTATTCCACCTAATAGAGAAGTTCAATACAATAATAACATTTACGTTACAGTAGATTTTATTAGAACACCAACAAATTATGCTAATAATTTAGTTCTTGGAGTTGGTACTTTAGTAATTGCAAATCAATACCTTTATACAGTTACTACTGCAGGTACAACTTCTGCATCTGGTAATGGACCTTCTCATACTGCAGGTGCTGCAACAGATGGTAGTGTTGGATTTACTTATGTAAGTTCAAGACCTAATATTATTCCAATTCATGGTCCAAATGATGGAACTTTAAGTGGAGTAAGATGGGATAGAGCATCACAACTTTCACATACTAAAGTTGAAGCAGAACTTATTTCTGGTGTTCTTAATAACACTGTTACTAAATTTGGTACAGCAGTAAACCCTGCAACTTATTATAGTATTGCTGATTTTGGATTAACATCTTCAACTACATACTCAATTAATAAGCATAAGTTATTTGCTGATGGTACAGGTAATCCTGTAATTGCTCTTGGAAATGAAAGAGAATCTACAAGTGGACAAATTAGATTCTTTACTAGTGGTAATGAATTTACTCTAGCAAATGGTGATCCAAATCCTGATGGTTACGACGTAAGAATTCTTGCTTCTGGTGGTACTTCTACTGTTGGTACTGGTACTATTAACCTCCAAGCAAATGCTGCTCAAGTTAATGGTAACAATATCTGGCATGCAGGAAACATTACATTTGCAAATGGTGTTGATAGTGTTAATGCTGCATATGATGCGACAGCAAATGGTCAAGGTGTAATTAGAGATTCAAGTGGTGATATTGGATTTAGAAATGCTTATGGTGATTTAATTGGTCTTGCTTCTGAAAACTTACCTTTATCAGGTGGAACTCTAACGGGTCAACTTAAACAAGAAGTTACAAACACCACTGCATGGAATCCACAATTAAATACTTCTAATACTTATACACCATTCCCACATGAACTTGCAATTCTGAATAGTGAAGCAGGAAATGCTTCTACTTTTGCATCACTTTACTTACAAGCAGGTAGAGCAAGTGATGGTCAAAGATATTCTTCTGCAAGAGTTACTGCAGTTAAAGCAGGTGATTATCGTGCTGATCTTGTATTTGGTGTTCGTGATACAGATTTCTATGAAAGAGTCAGAATCAGATACAATGGTAACGTCGGCATCGGAGTTACTGCTGCAAACATTGGTTCTAAGTTAACAGTTAATGCTACTGGTGGTGGTGGATATGGTACTTCGACTTCTGATTCTGGTATTCTCTTTAAAAACTTTGATACTGATGCTGGTTATCCTTCATTCCTTACTCTTGATAATGCATTCAATAGAGATATTGGTATTGGTCTTGGTAGAGAAGGTATTAATAGATGGAACATTTGGAATGATGCTAATATCTCTCCAAATGACGTTTTAAGAATTACTAATAGTAGTGGTGATAATGTCTTCAGCATGTATCAGAGATCTGATGCTAATGATGTTACCACTTCAAGAGTTGGTATGTTCACTGGACTTAATGTTCCAACACATACGTTAACTATTAATGGTACTTTCTCTGCTAAGAGTAAGTCATTCCTTATCGATCACCCAACTAAGGAAAACTACAAACTTCAGCATGGTTCACTTGAAGGTCCTGAGCATGGTGTATATGTTCGTGGACGTGTTAAGGATGGTGTAATTACATTACCAGATTACTGGTTACAACTTGTTGATGAAGATACAATTACAGTTCAATTAACTGGAATTGGTCCTGGTGAACGTTGTGTTATCCACATTGGTGATAATAAAATTGTTACTGGTGGTGGTGATGCATTCTATTTGGTACAAGCAGAGCGTAAGGATGTACCTAAGATGGAAGTAGAAATGGAGGTAGAATCATGAGTGCAATTTACGGAACTAATTTAGCAACTGATGGTTTAGAAATATTACTTGATCCTAATAATCCTGGTTCTTATCCAGGAACTGGTGATAGTATTTTTGATTTATCTGGTAACTCTAGAACTGGGACTTTATATGGTAGTCCTAGTTTCTCATCAAATTATATGAATTTTGATGGTAGTAATGATTACATTGAATTTCCTTCTATAAGTTTAGATCGTACTGGATCTGCTTTTTTTATCTGGGTATATGTAACTGATTTTAGTTCATTTACTACAGGTAAAACTGTAAATAGTAGAATTTTAGTTAGAGGAGAGGCAGGTTATCATAGTGTGTTTGCTCTATATAATGGTGGATTTGGATTTGAAACAGATTTAAACTCTAATCCTCAAGATATTGCAAGTGACACTACACCAAATCATTCTGTTGCTGGCATAAGTGCTGGAAAATGGATGAATATTTGTATGAATTTTAATTCTAACACTGCAAAAACATACTTAGATGGTGTTGAAGTTGAGTCATTCTCAGTAGGAGATAATCTTGAGTTAAGATATGTTGGAAGAATTCAAGATCCAACTAATTATCCTGACTACTTAAAAGGTAGATTAGGTATTTTTGGTATATATGATAGGGCACTTTCAGTAAATGAAATTGTAAATAATTATGATGCATTTGTTTCTAGATATACTTAAAAATTATGTCAGCAACTCATGGAACTAACATTTCTACTGATGGTATTGTATGTTGTTTAGACCCTTCTAACAAAGGATTTCAAAAAACACCATTTTATATTCAGGATCATTCTGGTAATGGGAATGATGGTTATCTAGTAGGTGGATCATTTACACCCAGTTACTATGAATGTAATGGTCAAAATGATGGTCTTAGATTTAATTTAGATAGTCCTCAAATTTGGACTATCTCTATGTTAATAAGTAGACCGACATCTCTTAGTAGGGGAGGGACTATTGCTAGAATAGCAGGAACTAATGGTGTTATTGATAGGGGAGAAATTGGAATTTATACTGGAACTAATGATGTTTGGGTAAATGCTCCATTTGGACCTTGGATGCCTCTACAAGTTGGGAGTGCTAAGATTTCAATTAACCTAGATGAAACTGCGTACCTATGTGTTACTTTTGCAAGAAATACCAATGCATTGAATATTATAGGATTTAAAAATGGTGTTAGAGTTGTTGAAACTTCTGCATCTGCAGCTGATGAAGGAGGTATATCAGGGTATACAATAGGAAATAGATCTGATTTTAATGGTGAATATCTTGGAATGCGAGTTTATCATGTTACTGTACACACTAAAGCATTAACCGATAATGAAGTTGCTCAAAATTTTGAAGCACTACGTCGTAGGGTTAATTTATAAATAATCACATAGGAAAGATCTGATCAATGGCAAATACTGATAAGGACATTCTAATAACTCCCAATGTGGGAGAAACCGACGAACCGAAAATTGAATTTAAAGGGTTTGATAATAACCCTATTACTTTGAGAGTGTCTAATGATAACGCTATATCATTTCATGCATCTCTAGGTCAAATACTTACACTAAACACTAATACAACTACTGGAGATTCTTTTAGAGCAAACGATATTTCTGGTATGCCAGTAATTTCTGCTGGTCTTAATAGTATTGCAAAACTAGGTCCATTCGGTGCTAAAACTGCAGTGGGTGGAGAAACTGCAATTGCTAGATTACATATTCATCAAGATACCACATTAGGAAATACAACTACACCCACATTAGTATTTCCAGATAACACAAATCCAAGATATTCTACTGGATTTGCCTCTACAAATGTCAGTAATGTTGGTCAAAGATTAGATATTTACGCTGGAGATTCTGGAAATAATTCACAAAATTTAGATTCTGGTGATATTGTAATGTCTGTTCGTGCAGACAAAAGAGTTGGTATTAATACAATTTCACCAAACTCACCTCTTGATATTGTAACTTTACCTAGTACAACTTTTGCAAACCAACCAGTTTCAGGTCCAGAACTTAGATCTGCTGATGGTAATTATCGTTGGAGATTTACAACTAACACTGATTCCAATCGTTGGTATTTCAGATGGATGGTTCCTAATGGTAGTGCTGGTTCGACAAATGAAGCATTATGGATGCGTTCTAGAACTGATCAAAGAGGTCCTGAGCAATGGAGATTTAGGGCGTATGGTAGAAACTATGATAGCACTACAGAACAGTTAAGAGATATTATGTATCTTGACAGTTACCGAGTTGGTATTAATCTTACTTCTGGTCTTGATGGTGCAGCAAAATTAGATGTTAATGGTCAAACAAGATTTCGTGATCATGTAGGTATTATGAGGTGGGGTCCTTCTACTTCTCATATGATTAGAGGTTATGATCAATTTGATTACAGGTACTCTGGTCATTCTTTGACATATCTTTTAGGTTATTATAATAACCGCCAACAACATACTTGGAGAACACAATATACGTATAACATAGTTTCTTATCACAGGAGTTGGAGTAGATATTTTGAGAGTAATACTGGATCTTCTCAAGGTGGTAGACCAAGATATCAAAACCCAATTGAAACCATAGCACCTAGAGAGGGTATTAATACAGGAGACACTAGAGTTGTTTTCCAAAATGTAATGCCACAATATGGTCCCATTGGAGCAAACTATGAGGATGATGGATATGTAATTACAAATATTTCAATTCCAAACTACAGTAGAAACTGGGATGGTAGTGCTTGGACTACTAACTCAACTTATAACTGCGAACTTACAATTGCAAAAACCACTGACAACTCTATAACTGGGGCAGAAGAAGGTCATAAATTCCATTATAATCAAGGTCTTACTATGGTTAACACTGGTATTGGTGTTTTAAATAATGACAATGGAACTATCTTAGACGATTCTGCTAATCTTAGTGGAACATTCAACAGAAACGAAAACGCTAGATGGGTATGGAGTTCTGACACTGATCCATATACAGTTAGAATTAGAGTTAGAGTTAGAAATGCTGGTTGGGAAAAATTCTTTGGTGCTGATCCTGTTGGACAACCTGCTGGATCATATTCATTTACAAACGGAGCAACTTATAACTTTACACCTCCAGCAACTGCAAGGGTAAAAGGACGTTGGAGTAGAGTTGGATTGTTTAGTACTGGAACAGGTGCAAATACTGCCCTTGATCCTGGTTACAACGATAGATTTACAATGTACTATCTGCCACCACAAGGACAAGCACTTCCTTATTCTACAACTGTTCCTGCTCAAGGTGCAGGTTCAGGAGAACGTGGTAGATCAGCGTATTTTGATGGTACTAGAGGATCAGGAACAACTTATGCAGTTAACAACACTGGACATGGAACTACCTATGCTGATTTTGGTGCAAGTTTCCAAGGTAGAAACCTTATGTACATTGCAAATGGTAACCAACAAGATGTTTTCCTTGATAGTGTCTACCCATCTCTAAACTATGCATATGCCAGACATGGATATACAGATAAAAGAAACTATGCTGCTGCATATATTGGATATGGAGAGGGTGTTCGTGGTCTTATGTACAACCTATACGGTGGACGTTTTGTAAACCAAAGAGGGGTAAGGGCATTCTGTAGAAACTATCGTAATGGTAGAGCAGATAATGCATATGCATTTGAAGGAGATTTTTATAATGGAATTAGTGGGGGAACAGGAGGTTCTCCTGGATATACGGCGAATGGAAGAGGAATCTATACTTACCTGGATACTCGCCGAGGTTCTAGAACAAACAGTCAAATTGGTGCTTGGTTATATAATAGAATTGGTACTAATATTGAAGATAGAGTTTATGGTACCACAGTAAACAATTGTTATGGTATCCAGATCTATCATAGAATGGATGGTGGTACAACTTCTAACTTACGTGGTATAACAATTAGTTCTAACATTCGTGGTGTAAACTGGAGAACAAGTGATAGAGACAGTGCAGGTAATATTCCTTCTAACATTAATGCAGAAAATATTTACGGACTTTATGTTTCTAATGAAACAAGAAATTACTTCTCAGGTCGTGTAGGTATCGGCACAAACGCAGCATCTGGAATTCAACTTGATGTTACAGGTGAGATGCGTTGTCCAACCATTACTACAAACACTATTAGATTCCGTCAGACAGGTTATGGTACAAACTCCGACCCATATGGTTTTAGATTTGTAACTCCATCTTCTAACGTTTCTAGATTAGAACTTCACTTAAATGATGATGTAGATGAAGAATTTGCTATCTATGGTTATTCTTGTTCTGGATATAGTTGTGGTGAGTGGTCAGGTAATAAGTATCACTACTTTAGATCAAACGGTGATGCATATCATTTAGGAACTCTAACCAAAGGATCTGGTACATTCCGTATTCCTCATCCACTTCCAGCACTTACTGAAACTAAAGATCTAGTTCACTCATTCGTTGAGGGTCCACGTCCTGATCTAATTTATAGAAACAAAGTTGCACTTGTTAATGGAACTGCAACGGTTAATATGGATGAGTCAGTTGGTTTAACACCAGGTACATGGGAATTACTTTGTAGAGATCCTCAAGTATTTGTTACTAATAATCAAGGATGGACACAAGTTCGTGCTACAGTTACTGAAGCAGGTGTTATTTCTATTGAAGCACAAGATTCATCTTGCACTGATACTATTGATTGGATGGTTGTTGCAGAACGTCAAGACGCTAAAATTAAAGAAGCAAATTGGACTGATGATGATGGTAAAACTATCCTTGAACCTGACAAACTTGGAAATGATTATCCAAGTCATGAAGCATTCCTTGCTGAAGAACCTGAGAATAAATCAGATCACTTTGACGGTCAGGAAACACCAGATCCTGATGATGACCTGTTAGAATAACCTTTATAAATAAAAGTGTCATGACAATTATACCATTCTATAGGAGGACATAATGACAGTAACTGAGATGATTACACGTTTTGAAAAAAACATGAAAGAACTCGTTGATGAAATTCGAGAACTTGATACAACTCTCACAGCAAAAAAAGAAGAATTCTTTCGTTTACAAGGTGCCATTGAGGGTCTCAAAATGGCAAAAGACCAAGAGAGTGGAGGAGAGGTTGACCTAGATTCAGGTAAACAAGAACTTATTTCACAACACGTTGAAGGTTAACAAATCAGTCCTCTGCTAAATAGGTAGAGGACTTTTTTTTTATGCGTACCCGATGTCGCAACCAGCAAGTAGATCAGATCTGAAAGAATATGCTTTACGTAGATTAGGCAAACCAGTTCTGGAAATTAACGTAGATGATGATCAAATTGATGATTTAATCGATGACGCTCTTCAAATGTTTAATGAGCGTCATTACAATGGTAGTGAGAGAATGTTTTTAAAACATAAATTTACAGCATCTGATGTTGGTAAATTTAAAGGATTGGATGAAGAAGAATTATTAGGAACTACTACAGGTGCAGTACTAACTGTACAGTTAATAGAAGAAGGTACTAGTGGATACATCACTGCTACTGTTGCTTCTGATTATTCTGGTGGCACAGGAAATGGTGCTACTTTTGATATTACTGCAGTAGATGGTAAGTTTACAAACGTAGAAGTAAATGTTGCTGGTACAGGTTATAAAGTAGACGATGAGATTACTTTTACAGGTGGTAGTGGTGATGCTAAGATTAAAATTACAGGTGTACAAGAACAAACAAAATGGGAAAATAGATCTAATTTCTTATCTATACCACCTTCAGTACTAGGTATTAATAAGGTCTTTGGTATTAAAGGAAGTAATATAAGAAGTAACTTATTTGGATTGGAATATCAATTATTCCTAAATGACTTATATCAATTTGGATCTGTTGATATCTTAAGTTATTACATGGTTAAATCATATCTTGAAACATTAGATATGGTATTAAATAATGGTAACTTTATTCCATTTAGATTTAATCAACGTCAAGATCGTCTCTATATTGATACTGATCGTGACTTTGTAGACGAAGGTGCATTTGTAATTATTGATTGTTATCGTCTTTTAGATCCTACAGAAAATACACAAGTATTCAATGATCCATTCTTAAAAAGATATGTCACTGCATTAATTAAAAAACAATGGGGACAAAATCTAATTAAGTTTCAAGGTGCTCAATTACCAGGTGGTATTACCATGAATGGTAGACAGTTATATGATGATGCAATTGCAGAGATTGCAGAAATTGAAGCAGAAATGTCATCTAGATATGAACTTCCTCCAATGGATATGATCGGATAAAATGGCAAAAAATACTTTCTTCAGACACGGCACAAGAAATGAACAAATGCTCCAGCAGTCGCTGGTAGACGAGTTTGTTAAAATGTTTGGTCTTGATATTCTTTACATTCCAAGAAAACTTATTTCTAGAGATACTATACTTAATGAAGAAGTTATCTCTCAATTTGATGATGCATTTTTAACATATGCTTACTTAGAGAATACTGAGGGATTTCAAGGTGCTGGAGATATTTTAACTAAGTTTGGAATTAGGTCTACAGATGAAATTACTTTAACAATATCAAGACAACTCTATGAAGATTTTCTTGCAATTCAAATGACTGGTGTTGATGAAATTGTTGTTGGAGATAGACCTAGTGAAGGAGATTTAATATTTTTTCCACTAACATCTAACTTATTTGAAATTAAATTTGTAGAACATGAAAAACCATTTTATCAATTTGGTAAGTTATATACCTATGAATTAAAATGTGAACTCTTCGAGTACTCAAACGAAACTGCAGGTGGAGATATATTTGAGAGTCAAGAGGATGAAGGATTTGTTGTTAAATACTATTATGATACCTCTACTTTATCTGGAGAACCTTCTCTTGGAGAAATGGTTACTGGTTCTATAACTGGTATTACCTCTATGATAAATCAATGGGATCCTGCTGAAGCATGGATTGAATTGAGAGCATTTAATGCAAATAGTAATTACAATACCTATCAAGTAGGAGAGACATTGACTGGTTTTAAATCTGGTTTCTCTATAAATATATCTAGTTTTGATGAACTTGATATGGAAGACGCATTTGCATCTAATATTGAATTTGAAAATACAGGTGATGACATTTTAGATTTTACCGAAAGAAACCCATTTGGAGAATTTGGCAATAGGAGTTAATTATGCTAGGTACATATTCATACAACCAAGTTATGAGAAAGAGTGTCGTAGGATTCGGCACCTTATTTAATGATATTGAAATTCGTAAATATCATGATGACGGATCAGTATATCAAAGGATGAAAGTTCCCTTGGCATATGGTCCACGTCAAAAGTTTCTTGCTCGTTTAACAGAGCAACCTCAACTTACAAGACCAAATGCTATTACTCTTCCTCGTTTAGCATTTGAGATGACAGGGATGTTATATGATCCTACACGTAAACAAAGTCCAGTACAATATTGTTTAACTGAAGAGAATAGTGAAGGGTTAAAGAAAACATACGTTCCAGTTCCATATAACCTTGAGTTTGAATTAAACGTTCTTAGTAAAACACAAGACGACTGTCTTCAAATTGTAGAACAAATTGTACCATACTTCCAACCTTCTTTTAATCTTAGTATGAAATTGGTTGATGAAGCAAACATAAGAAGAGATATTCCAATCATTCTTAACAGCATTACATTTGATGATGATTATGAAGGAGATTTTTCAACTAGAAGATCTCTTGTATACACATTAAGATTCACATTAAAAACATACATCTACGGTCCTACTTCAGATACTGGTCTTATTAAGAAAGCAATTACTAAAGATTATTCTACATCAGATCTTAATATTGCTAGTAGACACAGAAAATACACAGTTACTCCCAAAGCAAAAGAAGATAAAAACAATGATAATATTGTTGATGCACTAGATGATGCACTTCTTGTATCTGGTGATGACTTTGGATTTAATGAAACATCTGGATTCTTTGAGGACGTATGAAGGAAAATTACGACGGAATAGAAGATGCACTCAACATAGAAGCAGATATTGTTCCTATGGAAGAGTCACCAAAACCAAAGAAAAGAACAGAGCGTGTTATTGATATTGATAAGGACGTTCAAAAAGATTATGACTTTGTTAGGGGTGAACTATATAATGTCATTGAGAAGGGTCAGGAGGCACTCACAGGTGCCTTAGACGTAGCAAATAATACAGACCACCCTAGAGCATATGAAGTTACTGGACAATTAGTTAAGAGCGTTTCTGACGCTGCTGAAAAACTTATTGATCTTCAAAAGAAAATGCAAGACATTGAAGAAGGTCCAAAGTCCAAACAAAAAGTTACTAATAACAATGCTTTGTTTGTTGGATCAACTGCAGAGTTATCTAAACTTATTAAGCAAGGTCTTCTAGATAATAAATAATTAAAAAGTTTTTATAACAATGGTATTCACGATTAAATCAAGTGCTGTAGAATTATCAGACACTGCAAGCACAGTTAGCAACGCCAATAGAGTGCTTCTTCAGAATACTGGTGCTGCTTTTAAAGTAGTCACTATTAAAAGTGATGACACTTTCCAATCTGGTAGTGCAGCAGTTCAAGGAACTGTAGTAGTGAAAGCAGGTGGAGATCCTATAGTAATTAAAAAAGATAGATTGTTTACTCTTGAAGTTGCTAATGGAGTTACTGGAGTGTATGCAACATCTGTGGGTGTAGAAGGATGAAAACCTTTAAACAATTTTCTATAGAACTTGATGAAGGAGCAGCATGGACAAAGAAATCAGGCAAGAACAAAGAAGGTGGACTCAACGAGAAGGGCAGAAAATCTTACGAGAGGGAGAACCCTGGGAGCGATCTGAAAGCACCAACCAAGAAGAAAGGCAACAAGAGAAGAAAATCTTTCTGTGCTCGGATGCGTGGGATGAAGAAAAAACTTACAAGTAAGAAAACTGCAAGTGATCCAAATTCAAGGATAAATAAATCATTAAGAGCATGGGATTGTTAATTTATGAGATCTGATGAAAAATATAAAATCTGCACTGAATGTGAAAATTTTAAACCAAAGACAAAACAATGTAAATTATGTGGTTGTTTTATGCCATTGAAAACTCTTCTTCCTCAAATGAGATGCCCTGATAATCCTCCTAAGTGGTAATGACTAAGTTAAAACAAAATGAAATTTATCTTGGTAATCCTAATCTAAAAAAAGTTGGTGTACCCATCAACTTTACACAAAAACAGATTAAGGAGTATTTGAAATGCAAAGCAGATCCTGTCTACTTTGCTAAAACATATTGTAAAATTGTTTCTCTTGATGAAGGTTTAGTTCCTTTTGACTTATATGATTTTCAGGAAGACATGGTTCGTCGCTTCCATGGTAATAGATTTAATATAGCAAAACTACCACGACAGACGGGTAAATCCACGACTGTTATAGCATATCTTATGCATTATGCTTTATTTAATGATAATGTAAACATTGGTATACTAGCAAACAAAGCACCTACTGCAAGAGAACTTCTTGGAAGGTTACAACTTGCATACGAAAACTTGCCAACTTGGTTACAACAGGGTATAATAGCATGGAATAAAGGATCTATGGAGCTTGAAAATGGCAGTAAAATTTTGGCATCTTCTACATCTGCAAGTGCTGTCAGAGGTATGTCGTTTAACATCATCTTCCTCGATGAATTTGCGTTCATTCCGAACCATATTGCAGAGCAATTCTTTTCCTCTGTTTATCCTACTATTTCTTCTGGTAAAAGCACAAAAGTCATCATCATCTCAACGCCGAACGGAATGAATATGTTCTACAAGTTGTGGCATGATGCTGAACTTGGTAGAAATGAATACGTAACAACAGAAGTACATTGGTCTCAAGTTCCTGGAAGGGATGAGAGATGGAAAGAACAAACAATTGCTAACACTTCTTTACGACAGTTCACACAAGAGTTTGAGTGTGAATTTCTTGGATCTGTTGACACATTAATATCTGCTGCAAAGTTGAGATCTATGTCATATGATGAACCTTTGTCAAGCAGTAAAGGATTAAAGATATATGAAAATAGAATAGAAGGTAATGAATATCTTATGACAGTTGACGTATCACGTGGAACTAATAATGATTACTCTGCATTTATTCTATATGATATTACCACTGTACCTTATAAAGTTGTAGGTGTGTATAGAAACAACGAAATAAAACCAATGTTGTTTCCAAACATAATTAACCAAGTTGCTAAAAATTATAATAATGCATTTATTCTTGTAGAAGTAAATGATATTGGAGATCAAGTAGCATCTATTTTACAATACGATCTTGAAAATGAAAACCTTCTTATGTGTGCTATGAGAGGTCGTGCTGGTCAATTAGTTGGTCAGGGATTTTCTGGATCTAAAACACAACTTGGAGTTAAGACAAGCACTACAGTTAAGAAAATTGGTTGCTCTAATTTAAAACAATTGATTGAAACAGATAAGTTACTTGTTAATGATTATGAAATTATTTCAGAACTAACTACGTTTATTCAAAAGAAACAATCATTTGAGGCAGAAGAAGGATGTAATGACGATCTTGCAATGTGTCTGGTTATTTTTGCTTGGTTAGTTGCACAAGATTATTTTAAAGAGATGACAGATAATGATGTTCGTAAAAGATTATATGAAGAACAAAAGAATCAAATTGATCAAGATATGGCACCATTTGGTTTTATTGATGATGGTTTAACTGACTATGAATCTGTAGATACTGAGGGAAATGTTTGGTATATTGCAGAAGATGGAGGGGGCAAGTTCGTTGATAATGGTAGTGAGTACGGAGAACTTTCTTATATGTGGGAGTACAGATGATGAATAAAAAATCAAAACCTCCTTTAAATAAAGATGGCACACCTTGTTTAAAAGGTAGAATTATTAATTTAATTCAAGTAGTAGTAATTACACAGTTACTGATAGTTGCTGCTACAATACATGGATGCCTTATGCCTGGTAGAGAGTGTAATTCAGAAACTAAACAACACATTGCTAATATGATGACTGTTATAACCACATCTACATTTGCTTTGTATGCTGCTGAAAAGTAATGGAATTTGATGAAGAATTTGAATTAGGACATTTACTGTTTAATGAAAGAAAATGTCGTACCTGTAATAAGACAAAAGATTTATTAACTGACTTTTATTTAATACGTAAAAACAAAAAAGGATTCCCATCAGCATATTCTTACGAGTGTAAAGAATGTACAAAATTTAGAGTTATAAAATCTAGAAAACAATGTACTACAAAATGGGAGTATCCTGACTGGTAGAGTGTTCATGCATTGTTTCCCCTTTTGAAGGTATCGAAATAATAAATAATCTTAGATATATTCGACATATTTGTTAGGAGACACAGATGGCACAATTACGCTCACCAGGCGTTGTTATTAAGGAAAAGGATTTAACAAACGGCAGAGCAAGTATTGCTAATGCAAACGTTGCTGCATTCGTTGGACCATTTCCAAAGGGTGAATTAGGATCACCAGTTACGATTGATTCTGAGGCAGAATTGATTGCTACTTTCGGTGAACCAAATCAGTACAATGCAGATTATGTTCTTTCTGCTATCAATTATTTAAACTACGGTGGAACACTTTCAGTAATTAGATCAGATGATGATGACCTTAAGAATTCTGTTGCCAGAGTTGGAAATGCAGTAAGTGCTGTTACCGTTAGTAACGCTTCAACAAACGGTAAGTACATAACTGCTCCTGACGTAACTTTTGATGCTCCTCCTGCTGGTGGAACTACTGCACAGGGTACTGCTACTATTGATGCTAATGGTAAAGTAACTAACATTGTTGTTACTCAAGCAGGTAATGGATATCAAAGTGCTCCTGGAGTAACAGTCGATCCTGTAGGTGCAACTGGTATTGGAAATGCTGTTCAAGGTACAACTGCAACTGCAACTGCAGATAGTTCAAACCTTGATGGTAGTGGTGGATTAACTGGATCACTTACTATTGATAATGGTGGATCTGGTTATTCTTCTAGTCCTACAGTTACAATTAGTGGTGGTAGTGGAGACCCTGCAACTGTTGTTGCAACTCCAGTAATTGTAGATGGAGAAATTCAAAGTATCACAGTTACTGGTGGTACTGGATATGCAACAGCACCAACAATTACTATTGCTGATCCTACTGGTTTAGCGGTTTCTATTACATCTGGTGGAACTAACTATGATCCTACTGCAACTTATAACGTAAACGTTTCTGGTGGAACTGCAGGAACTGCATTCTCAGGAACTCTAGTTATCAGTGGTGCTGGTATTATTACTGGTATTACAGTTTCTCAATACGGTAATTATAGTAATTTTGCTGGATTAAGTGTTGTTATTCCTGCTCCTGGTGTAACTGCAACTGCTGTTGCAACTATTTCTGCTGATCCAATAAAGATTGCTAATGCTGAAGTTTATGATGCTTCTTTTGCAGGTAACACTAGCGGTTGGATTTATGCAGGTAAAACTGCAGGTAGTTGGGCAAATGGATTAAAAGTTTGTACTGTTGATTATGGTCCTCAGCAATCAATTACTCTTACAGGTAGTTCTCCTGCAACAACTGCAAACATTAGTGTTGGAGAATTTGTTACTGTTGGTTCTAAGAAAGGTGAGATTATTGATATTACTGAAAACTCAACTGGTCAAGTTGTTGTTCATGTAGTTATTTTAGACACTACTAACAGCGATACTTATATAAACAATCCTTCTGCTGGACAAATGTTTGCTGCAGCAGATTCTGTAACTATCGGAACTTCAGGAACTAGCGTAGTTGAGTCAGTTGATAATGGACAAACTTGGTATGATAATGCACCTCTTTATTCAGGTTCTAATGTAAAATGGTCATCTGTTGCTGCAAGACCAATGGCAACTGCAGATTCTGCAGAATTTTATGGTAGTGGAAGAGTTTGGGATGCAATTCACGTTGCTGTTGTTGACGTTGATGGTACTGTAAGTGGATCTAAAGATAGTGTTATTGAACAGTTTACTTATCTTTCTAAAGCAACTGACGGAAAAGGAGCACAAGGTGGTGCTAATTTCTATAAGAAAATAGTTTCTGCTGCATCTAAATTTGTATATGTAGGAGATAGCATATATGAATATCAAACAAAAACTTCTTCTCTAGGATTTAAACCCAAAGGTTCTACTGATTATTCTTTAGCAAATGGTGTAAACTATAGCACTGGCGTTAATGAGTATATTGTAGAAATTGGTGATTTAACTGCTGCATACGACTTGTTTACCGATACAGAAAACATCACTATAGATTACATTCTTATGGGTCCATGTGGTTTATCTGAAGATGATACTAAAACAAAAGTTAACAAGATTGCACAAATTGCTGCAACAAGAAAAGATTGCATGGCATTCGGTTCTGCACATAAAACAAATATTATTGCTGGAGATGGAAACGTTGCATCAAACGCAGCAATTACTAAAAACTTAAAATCATTCTTCTCTGATGTTTCTAGTAATTCTTACCTTGTTCTTGACGGAAACTATAAGTACGTATATGACCGTTGGAACGATGTCTATAAGTACATTCCTTGCAATACTGACATTGCTGGTTTAGTAGCAGATACTGCAATTAGAAACGAACCATGGTTCTCACCTGCTGGATTCTCTAGAGGTGGTATCCGTAACTTAGCAAAACTTGCATGGAACCCAAGCAAGAGCGATAGAGATGAATTGTATGCTAATAGAATTAATCCTATCGTATCATTCCCTGGACAGGGTGCAGTTCTCTTTGGAGATAAAACCGCACTCTCAACTCCATCTGCATTTGATAGAATTAACGTCCGTAAACTATTCCTTGTTGTTGAAAGAGCAATTGAGGAAGCAGCAAAGGCACAACTATTTGAAATTAACGATGAAATAACCAGAGGTGTATTTAGATCAATCGTCGAACCATTCCTTCGCGACGTACAATCCAGAAGGGGTATTACTGATTTCTTAGTGGTATGTGATGAGACCAATAACACTCCTACTGTTATTGATGCGAATGAGTTTCTCGCTGAAATTTATATTCAACCTGCACGTTCGATTAACTTTATTACGTTAACGTTCACTGCAACAAGAACTGGCATTGACTTCTCTGAAGTTATCGCTAGATGATCGTTTACTATTATTAACACGGGAGATTAGAAACCAATGGCAACACGTAACATTAACGATTTTAAAAATTCATTAAGAGGTGGGGTACGCCCTAACCTGTTTAATGTTCAGATTAACTTTCCTAGCATTATTCCAACCACTGAAGGTTTAGGATCAGGAAGCACTAGTTTAGAAGGTCTTTCATCATTCCTTTGTAGATCTGCTGCACTTCCTGCAAGCACACAAGGACTTATTGAAGTTCCTTTTAGAGGTCGTTTCCTTAAGATTCCTGGAGACAGAACCTTTGAAGCATGGTCTGCAACGTTCTATAATACTAAAGATTTCAACCTTAGAAGAGCATTTGAATTGTGGATTAATGCTGCAAACAAAACCGATGAAAATGTTGGTACTCTTGATTTTGGTGCAATCGGCGGAGTTGGATCATACTTTTGTGATTTAGTTGTTCAGCAAAAAGCAAAGGATACAACAAGTGATATTTTAAGAGAATATCATCTTATCGGTGCTTGGCCAACTAACGTTAGTGCAATTAATCTTGCATATGACAGCAACGATCAGATTGAAGAATTTGATGTTGAATTCCAATATCAATACTTGGATGTTGGTGCTGGTAACTTCCCTGTTGGATCTGGTGATCTTACGACTCAATTTTAACTCGTCTAAATAATAACAACGGTTAATTTCATTTATTATTGAATGGCACAACTATTTGGATTTTCAATACAAGGTGAAGATCTTAAAAAGAAAGCGAAGGCAGCAACCTCCCCTGTTCCTCCTACTGACAATGACGCATCATCTACCATTACTCCCTATGGTGGATGGTTTGGTCATTATGTAGATCTTGATGACACAAAAAAACGTGACGAGATTAATCTCATTCGTCGTTATAGAGATATGGCATTACAACCTGAGGTTGATAGTGCTATTGAAGATGTAACAAATGAGGCAATTGTTACTGATAAAGATGATAGTCCTGTAGAATTAGAACTATCTAATCTAGAGGTATCTGAATCAATTAAAAATAGAATGAGAGAAGAGTTTGATCATATCAAACGTCTCCTTGATTTTGATAAATCTGCACATCAAATTTTTAGACGTTGGTACGTCGATGGTAGATTATTTTATCATAAAGTTATTGATTTAGAAGATCCTTCAAAAGGTTTACTAGAACTTCGTTATATTGATCCTCTTAAAATTAAAAAGGTACGTTTGGTAGAGAAACCAGCGGTAGATGCAGATCAATTTAACAAATACGATTACGGTAAAACCACAGAATTTTTTGTTTATAATGCAAAAGGTGTAAACAATACTAATCAGGGAATTAAAATTGCAAAAGATGCAATTACATATGTCCCATCAGGTATTGTAGATCAGGGTAGAAACATGACCCTGAGTTATATTCATAAAGCAATCAAGTATCTAAATCAACTTAGAATGCTTGAAGATAGTATTGTTATCTATAGATTATCAAGAGCACCAGAACGTAGAATTTTTTATATTGATGTTGGTAATCTTCCTAAGATAAAAGCGGAACAATACTTACGTGATGTAATGTCACGGTATAGAAATAAAATGGTGTATGATTCTAACACTGGAGAAATACGTGATGATAAAA
>VTLG01002480.1_pt1 | contig 29420 bp, 46 predicted proteins | sample 4694571 | NCBI WGS metagenome assembly VTLG01 (sample SAMN12604809, study PRJNA352737) | marine metagenome | biome: ENVO:00000447; feature: ENVO:00000209|ENVO:00000569|ENVO:01000036; material: ENVO:00002151; isolation source: viral sequences binned using virsorter ...
CAGATTATTTCGTGAGCATTTTAGATACAGTTCAACCTGGAAAAGTTTTATATGAGATTGGTGCATATAATCTTCCTACAACGCAAGAAACGATAGAAAGAATTTATCAAGGTTTACTTCCGCATCAGGCAAAGTTCTGTCAAGACATGGATCATAGAAAACTAGCTCTTGTCTGTGGCTTTGGTGCTGGTAAAACTTATGCCTTATGTTCAAAGGCTGTAATGCTTGCTTGTCTGAATATCGGTCATGTATCTGCTGTTTTTCAACCAACAGCACCGATGCTAAGAGACATTTTAATTCGTACATTTAATGAATTATTAGATCAGTGGCAAATACCTTACACATTCAGAGCATCACCACTTCCTGAGTATCAACTTTCCTGGGAGGAAGGAACACATACTATTTTGTTAAGGACAATGCTGACATATCAACGTCTCCGAGGCCAAAACCTCTGTGCAGTAGGATTTGATGAGGCAGACACTATCCCGAAACGAGATGCGGAAAGTGCAATGAACATGGCACTTGCAAGACTTAGATCAGGTAATGTTCAACAGTTCTACGCAACAACAACTCCCGAAGGTCATGGCTGGGCTTTTGAAACTTTTGAAAAAAATAAAAAATCTGACACTGCATTGATACAGGCAAAGACGGCTGATAATCCTTATTTACCCGATACATTTATTCCATCATTGTATGAGAATTATCCTCCGCAGTTAATTAAAGCTTATCTTCTTGGTCAATGGGTCAATTTAACTAGCGGACAGGTCTACGATAGGTTTTCCAGGGAGCATCATGTCATCAACAAAATACCGTTTGATATTAAGATGGAAACTTTACTTTGCGGTATAGATTTCAATGTGATGAACTGCAACTGCGTCATTGGTGTGAGAGATGGTGACAAGCTGGTGATTATTGATGAAATATCCAAGCAAAAAGATACAGATGCGTTGGCACAAGAGTTACTTAGACGTTATCCTTCAAACAGAATATTAGTTTACCCTGACGCAAGTGGTTCAGCACGTTCAACGATTAACGCATCAAAGACAGATCTCGCCATACTCCAAGGTTACGGCTTCGGTTCAATGGCTCTCAAGAGCAACCCCTTTATCAAAGATCGAGTTGCAACCGTCAATGCGTTACTACAGAACGGCAAAGGGGAAAGACGTTTGGCGATTCATGCCCGTTGCTCTCGTCTGATTGAGTGCCTTGAGTTGCAGAGTTACGATGAAAAGACAGGAGATCCAGACAAACAGAATGGATATGACCATATGAATGATGCTCTTGGGTATTTAATTTATCGTGAATTTAATTTGCTTTATGGTAGGGCAGGCAAGCGAACAGGGATTAGAATATATTAAAAGTAATGGTACTATGAGGAAAAACCGTGTATAGCTCTCTGAATATTTACAATCAGCCTGTAACACTAGCTCCTACAACGGTTGCAAGTCCTAATGCTGCCTATCAGAGAATGGCTAATTTCTGGGGTCTGGTTGAAGATTTGAAAGAGGGAACATACAAAATTAGATCTGAACATAGAAAATATTTAAATCAAGAACCAAGAGAAACTGATGATGCTTATGATACAAGATTGGCAAGGTCAACAGTAGTGCCATATTTGCAGCGTATTGAGAAAATGTTAAGCGGTATGTTGGTCAGAAAACCTATTAGGCTTGATGACGTTTCGGATCTTGTTCGTGAGCAATTATTTGATGTAGACCTTGAGGGTAATGATCTCAATGTCTGGCTGTATCAGACAGCTAGGGTTGCAATTTCTTTTGGTCATGTTGGTGTTTTAGTTGATGCACCGAAAGATGGAGAGAAGGCAAGGCCATATTGGGTTACTTATGCGCCAAAAGACATCCTTGGTTGGAGGACAGAGATTGTTGATGGTATTAGAAAATTAACGCAACTGCGATTGATGGAACAGGTTGTTGAATCTGATGGTAAGTATGGAGAAAAGATTGTAAAACAAATCAGAGTGCTTGAGCCTGGGCGGTATGAAATCCATAGAAAAGATAAAAAGGGTGAATATAAATTACATGATGAAGGAGAGATGAGCATAAAGGATAAAATTCCTTTTTCTGTTGCATATTCAAATAGGGTGGGAATGTATGAATCACGCAGTCCTTTGTATGACATTGCAGAACTTAACCTAAAGCATTATCAGATACAGAGTGACCTTGATAATATTTTGCATATCAGTTCTGTTCCATTACTTGCAGTTTTTGGTTATCCAAATGCAGATGAGATTACAACAGGGCCGAATGAAGCATTATCATTACCACCTGAATCAAGGATGGAATATGTCAGCCCATCGGGTGACAGTTATGACAGCCAGTTTACAAGATTAAAAGATATTGCAGATCAAATAAATACATTGTCATTAGCTGCGGTGCTTGGTCAAAAGTTAGTGGGAGAGTCGGCAGAGGCCAAGCGAATAGACCGTTCACAAAATGACAGCACAATGATGGTCATTGCACAGCAGATGCAAGACTTGATTGATAACTGTTTGAAGTTTCATAGTGAATATTTAAATGAACCAAATGCTGGCAGTAGCTTTGTAAACAGAGACTTTGTAACCGCAAGATTAGAACCACAGGAGATTCAATCATTACTTGCATTGTTCACTGCTGGCACTATCAGTCAGGAAACATTATTAACACAGTTAAGTAGTGGTGAAATTCTTGGTGATGATTTTGATGTGGAGGAAGAAGTAGAGGCAACACAATCTGGGGGATTGATCGAAATGGAAGCCCCAACCCAACCTGACGCAGCTTAATGAATGTCAATTCCAGAGGTATTTTTTAGAGAGACTATTGATCTCAACCGTTTCAGTAATGCTGTTGCAAAAAAATATGCTGTCACTTACAACGAAGTAATTCTAAATGCTGCTAAAGAATTAAGAAATATTGAATTAAGACAAAGAAAAGCTGGAGAGGCGGTTGTTGTTGCACCACAGACAAGAAAAAGACTTAGAGCAATCATAAAACAGGCAAAAGATAACCTCAATACATGGTCTGGTGCTACGGCTAGAGATTTTAAGAAAGAATTACAAGGGATAACTCTTTTACAAAGAGATTTTATTGTAAATGAACTCAAAAAGGTAACAGCATCAGGGGATGTGCCGATCAATAGCGTTGCAGTAAGTCCAAAATATGCTGATTCGTTTATTAGTACCGATCCAACTCAAACAAATATTTTTACAAGTAAACAATTTACAGAAGATGACTTTGTGAAGTTTGGTGCTGGTAAGTTTGAACTTACTGCAAGACAAGGTGCTGCTGTAACTTTGCCAAATGGCCAAACTGTAGAAAAAGCATTTCGTGGTATTGCTGCCAGTTCACAGGAAAAACTTGCATTAGCAATCAGATCAGGTGTTTTTAGCGGAGAGACAACACAACAAATTGCAAGACGATTAGTTGGCGGGCTTGATTTTGGTCAACCAGGAACTGTGAAACAGATTGCAGCAGCAGGCGGTGAGGTTACAAAATTAGCTAATTATCAGATTCAAACTATTATCAGGACTTCTGTTAATCAAGTACAAAACCAAGCATCACAGGCTGTTTATGCTGCAAATAGTAAAGTTGCTCCTAAATACGAATATGTTGCAACACTTGATTCAAGAACTACACCAATCTGTCAGAGACTTGATGGCCAGCAGTTTGAATACAATAAAGGGCCAACACCTCCACAGCATTTTAACTGTAGGTCAACCACTGTTCCTGTTGTTGACTTTGATGGTTTGCAGAAGAAATATCCAGGGCTAGAAAAGCCACCAACGACTGCACTTGATACAAGACCAAGCATTACAGGTCGGGTTCCTCAAGGTCAGGCTTATGGTGATTGGTTATTAGATCAAAATCGAGAACTACAGATTAAAACTCTTGGTAGTGAACAAAAAGTAAAGTTTTTTAAAACATTAGCTGGCAAAAAAAATAGTTCTGGTCAAAAGGCATTGAGACAAATTATTAGAAGTGACGGCACAGAAAAAACATTAGACCAAATCAAAAAAGAATATAAACTATAGATATGCCACTAAAAAAAGGAAAATCAGAATCTGTTATCTCAAGCAACATCCGTTTGCTGATGAGAGAAGGTAAGACGCTCAAGCAGGCGCAGGCGATTGCATTATCTACATCAGGCAAAAAGAAAACAGCTAAGAAACGTAAAAGGAAGTAATATATAAACAGTTACTTTTATTGTTATGCCATCACACTATGGATCAATGAAGCCAAAGGGTAAAAAGAAAATAAAAAAAACAGGTAAAAAATAATGGGATATACATTTAAGGTTCAATCTTATGATGATGAGCCTGAAAAAAAAACTGAGGCTTGTTCTGTAAAACAGGATTTTTCAAAAATGTCAAAGATTGACCTTGAAAAGTTTGGCCGTACTATTGGAATTGAACTTGATCGAAGATTAAGTAAATCAAAATTAATTGAGCAGCTTGAGGAAGCTATCAATGTCTAGAAGGTTCAAGCGAGTTCCAAAAGATAAAAAGACAGGTGTTCCAAAGAAATATCTGTCTGGCGCAAAAAACAAGGCAGCGAAAGCTGCTGAGATTAAGAGAACTGCCGAAGCCTACAGAAAAGGAGAGTATATTGATATAAAAGCCGTATCCAAATCAAGAGTTGCCCAAAATGTCACCAAAAAAAGGAAAAAGCGTAAAAAAAGCACCAAAAGCTAAACCTTTAAGTGCACGAGTAGTGACTGCTTTAGAAAATAAAGCAAAAGATTCAAAGTTCACTTTTGGGGAACTTAAATCTGTATTTAGAAGAGGGCAAGGAGCTTGGTTGCAAAGTGGGTCAAGAAATGTAGATATTAATACTTGGGCTTTTGGTAGAGTAGATAGTTTCGTAACTGGTGATGGTGGGGCAAGGAAGGCAGATGCCGATATACTTGCAAGAGCAAACAAAAGAATTAGGAACAAAAAAAAGAAAAAATGAAACTAACTACAAGACAAAAAAACAAACTGAAAGAACATTCAGTCCACCATACAAAAGGCCATATGGATTATATGAAACGTAAGATGAGAGAAGGAATGAGTTTTGCAATGGCGCACAGAATGGCACAGGAGAAGATAGGCAAATGACATTAAGTAAAAAAGAAAAGATAGAACGTAAGCTGAAAAAGTATGGCTTAACAGAAGTTAACAAAGCAAAACCAACTCCAGGACATCCAACAAAATCTCATGTTGTACTTGCAAAAAAAGGTGATGAGGTTAAATTAATCAGGTTTGGACAGCAGGGAGTCAAAGGTGCTGGCAAGAATCCAAGAACAAAAGCAGAAAAGCAGAGAAGAGCTAGTTATTACGCAAGACATAATGCCCAGAACCCAAATCCAACAATATTTTCACCGTTATTTTGGTCACATAAGGTCAAATGGTAATTTTCACGATAATATTATAAATAAATATTACGATTTTTTATGTCAGAAGAGCCTATCAAGCCAAACCCTTCTCCTGAACAATACGCAGCCTTACAGGAAGAACTACAAAAACTAAAAGCTAATAATGCAAAATTATTAGATCAGAATATAAAAGCAAAAGAAGCAGGGAAGGCTATCCCTCCAGATGTTGATGTAAATGCTTTGATTGCCTATAAGCAAAAAAAAGAACAGGAAGAGCTTGAGGCGCAGGGTAAATATGAAGAGGCAAGAGAAAAACTTGCAACCCAGTATCGAGAAGCTGAAGAGGCTAAAAACAAAAGAATACAGGAACTGGAGCAAAGACAAAGAGAACTTGAAGTGGAAGCCCCTGCTGTCAGTGCATTAGCTGATGTTGTACATGATCCACAATATGTTTTGTCAAGAATAAACAGAGATCAACTTGCAAGAGAAGCTGATGGAACTGTTGTTATTGTTGATGGTTATAACAGAACTCCTGTAAAAGATTGGGCGCAACAAAAGATGCCTCAATGGGTACAGAAAAACCCAAGACCACAGGGGGGTGGTGCTACAACAACGAAAGTAACTGCTGATGTTATTACAGGAGAGGCCAACCCATTTGCCAAAGAATCTTTTAATTTAACTGAGCAGGCTAGATTATATCGTACAGACATTAATAAATATAATATGCTCAAAAACGCAGTTAGCGGTTAATATAAAGTTAACTTGTTTGTATGAGTTAGGTGTTGTCACCGAAAAGTAAAAATCATTAGTACATTTTTTAATGGCTACATTAAGAAGTGATTTAATTATCCCTGAGGTTTTTACACCCTATCTGATTGAAGAAACAACTCAAAGAGATGCTTTCTTGCAGAGTGGGGTCGTGACACCTTTGGCAGAATTAAATCTATCCGCAGAAAGAGGCGGTGACTTTGTAAAGATTCCATTCTACAAAGCTAACTTATCTGGAGATTTTGAAGTTCTTACAGATTCATTATCATTAACACCTGGCAAGATCACAGCCGATAACCAAATCGCTGCTGTTCTTCATAGAGGTCGTGCATTTAGTTCAAGAGACTTGGCTGCATTAGCAGTTGGTGGTGGCCCAGATCCAATGGCTGCTATCGCTCAGAAGATGGCTGCTTATGTTAACAACCAGAAGCAGAAAGACTTATTCTCCTGTTTAACTGGTGCATTTGGTTCAATCAATGCAAACGATAGCAGTTCTGCATTATTTGATTTAACAATTGATTCAGAATCAGGTGATTCTCCAACAACATTAAGTCCAAGACACGTTGCAAAAGCACAATCTTTACTTGGTGATCAGGGATCTAAGCTTACAGCCGTTGCAATGCACTCTAAGGTTTTCTATGACCTAGTAGAGCGTAATGCAATTGATCGCATTTATGACAACACTGGCGCACCTGATACAGGGGCAACAGGTGGTAGCACAACAAGAGCATTTGATGGCCCAACTGCTGTTAATACCTTTATGGGTCTTAACGTAATTGTTTCTGATGATGTTCCAACAACAGGATCTGGTTCTTCTACTGAATATTCAACATTCTTCTTTACACAAGGAGCTGTTGTTACAGGTGAGCAAGCACCAATCAGAACACAAACAGATAGAGACATCCTTGCTTTGGAAGAAGCAATGGCTGTTGATCTGCACTATATTTATCACCCTGTTGGGTTGAAATATGCAGTATCGACTGTAAATCCCTCTCGCAGCGTTCTCGAAACTGTAGGCTCTTGGTCGAAAGTCTATGAGACAAAGAACATCGGAATTGTCCGTGCTACTAACGTAAGTAACCAAGATTAATCATGGCTTCTATTTTTGAAATTGGTGCTGGTAGTTTAATCGGCCCAACAGACGGTGGTACTGTAACTCAGGCTACTAACAAATCAACAGGTGTAACTCTCAATACTGAGAGTGGACAGATCACAATGAACAACGCTGCATTAGCTGATGCTGCTGAAGTATCTTTTACAGTTACTAACAGCAAAGTTGCTGCAACAGATGTTGTCGTTGCTTGTCATGGTTCTGCTGGAACTGCTGGTGCTTACATCGTAAGTGCTAACGGTATCGCAGCTGGATCATTCAAGATCACAGTTTCTAACGTATCAGGTGGATCTCTAAGTGAAGCTATCGTTATTAACTATGTTGCTCTAAAGGGAGCATCTAGCTAAATGGGAATGTTCGCTTTCAGGCGAATGAGAGTGAGAAATGAGGCTGCTCAAAAGGCAGCTTCATTAACTCCAACTCTTGAAAAGCCAAAACCAAAACCAAAGCCCAAAAAGGTAAAACTAAATGGCGATAACTCTTGATGCAACTGTTGGTGGTGCTAACGCAAACACCTATATAACACTCGATGATGCAAACTCATTTATTGAAGGTTTAGTCCTCAGTGATGACGCAGCTGCATGGGATGGTTCAAGCAACGATAATAAAAATCGTGCGTTGTTCACGGCTGCACAAAGAATTGATCGTGAAAAGTTTTTGGGGGCTAGGGTAGACGATACCCAAGCACTAGAATGGCCAAGATCAGGAGTAAGAAAACCTGACACATACACAAATTTGTATGGCTTATCTTTTCCAAATAGATTAGTTGCTGATTATTACACCGATACTGAAATCCCAGATCGTGTAAAAAATGCACAGGTCATTTTGGCTGTTTATCTCAACAACAATAGGAACGGGTTAGAGTTGAGTGGTCTGGAAGATTTTGCAACAGTTAGTATCGGTAATATAAATGCAACCCCTAGATTTTATGGGGCAGTGGGTATTGATCGGATTCCACCGATAGTTGATCATTACCTGATGGGTATTAGAATAGGTGGAAGAGCAAACTTATCAATCAAGAGGTCTTAAAAATGGGCTACGGCTACCAATATCCAGCAGGGATAATTATTACAGATACAAATGCCCATACTGGCAGATTCGGTAAAGTGCATTGCTTATCAAATGCAGAGGTAACTTTAGTTGCTGAGAACTTAACAGAAAACGGTTCTGCAACAATTAATGGTATAACCATGAAATCATCATCTGAAATTGAAGGTGTAATTACAAGTATCACTCTTGCAAGTGGTCAAGTCATAGCTTATTCATTATGAGTCTTGCCAACGCACTAAAAAAGGCAGCATCAAAAACTCTTAGCAAACTTGGAGGTGATGTAACTATCAGACAGGTAACGGCTGGCAGTTATAACACAACCACAGGAGCTATTACAGAATCCACATCTGATACTACTGTTAAAGGTGCGTTAACAAATGTAAACCGATCTGAGGTAAATGATCTGATTGAATCACAGGATAAAAGATTAACAATATCAGCAGGGGATTTGACATTTGTACCGACCACAAAAGACAGGGTTGTTATAAGCAGTGTTGAATTTAAAATTATACAAGTTGTAACGAATGAACAAAATAATACAGCTATAAGTTTTGATCTTATCTTGAGGTAACTATGGCTAGGCAGATAAAATTAAATCAGATTGATGATGTGATGAAAGAAGTAGTGGTTGATCTTGTGCAGGCAACGACTTTAGAATGGACTGCCAGAACTAAAAAAGCAACACCTGTTTTTTCTTTAGACAATTATCCTGATTTAGATTCTATACCAAACTTTTTTACATTACCAAATGGCCAAGTTGTTCCTTTTAAAAAAGCTCTATTAGATCATGGGGCTGGCGGTTCACTTCGTGAAGCATGGCAAACACAAATAAAACCATTAAAAGGAACAATTACAAATAATTTACCTTATGCAGAGCCTGTTTGTTTTGGAATAAATTTACCGCCATCATGGGGTGGTACTTACAGAACAAGACAAAAAACAGTTCCTGGTTTTCCAGAACTTATTGCAAAAGAATTGACAACAAATTATATTCCTAGACAACTTGCAAGAATAGTGAGGAAAAAATAATGGCAGCAGTAGATTTAAATACCATCAGAGCCACAATTGAGGCGAGATTGGCTACAGAGCTTGCTTCAAGTCCTGCAATACCTGTTGTGTTTAATAATATGGCATTTGATTCGACAACAGAAGATACTTTTGTTCAATGCCAGACAAGTTTCGGGTCTGGTGGTTATTTAACAATGGGTGGATCTGCCAATTCTACAAATAGTGTTGTTGGGTTGCTTTTAATAAATATATTTACAGAAGAAGGTATCGGAGCAGGGTCAAATTATACGATTGGCAAAAGGTTGCGTGACCTTTACAATAATATTACAGTCTCAAATGTTATTTTTGATTCACCTATCGGCCCTGAAGTTTTAGCATCAAGTCCAGAAGGTAAGTTTCAAACACAAATCAGAATTACATTTGAAATATATGAGGATCTTTAAATGGAAATTACAGAACAAATGCTTGATGCTATCGAAGCTGTAAAAGGTAGAAGAGAGCCTCAGTATTGGGATGGTCGCTGCAAGCGATATATGGAAAAGCAAGAAAATTTAAAAAAAGATGTAAAAAATTCCAAAAAAGGTTAATATAAAATAAATACTTTCTTTTGTTATGGCTATTAAGGGTGATGTTGGGAAAATCATGTTTGAAAATGCTGGCGGCACCGAAGCTGACGTTGGACAAACAAGATCATGGTCTTTGTCTATTAGTAAAGACGTTATAGAGACAACAAAACAAGGAGATACTTTTAAAACAAATATTGGTGGTTTAATTGCTGGCGAAGGTTCAGCAGAACTTTTATATGCCCCTGGTGAAACAGGCGCAGGCTACACAACATTTATTGATGATGTTTTAACAACAGGTGATAATGCTGACGCATTATTTGAATTATTTCCTGATCGATCAACTTCAGCAAAGAAAATTAGTTTTGCTGGAATTATTACTTCCGCAGAATATGGTGCAACACTTGGCGAAGTTCAAATAATTAATATCAGTTTTATTACAAGCGGTACCATAACTTCAGCTATATAGTAAATTTTAAATAACTAACCCCATTCAATTAATGCCAAACAAAAGAACTGTTGATTTGTTGACTGAATCTTACAAAGATCAGATGACAGCTAGACGTAAATATGAATTTAAAAACTCAAAAGGTGAAAAGGTTGTTGATTTATACTTTAAACCATTAACTAGATACGATAGGCAACTTGCGCAGGGTGTAGCAGGGACTGATGAGGCTCTTACAGTATCAACTCAATTACTTTGCCAAATGGCAGAATTAGAAGATGGTACAAAGGCTTTTGCTCTTGCAGATGCACCAAACTTACAAAGAGAATTACCAGAGAATATTTTAAATGAAATAGAGTTGTTTTTGTTTGATATAAAACTTGATGTAGATACAGCAAAAAAGGATTAAGGCGAGATAGTTGGTTAAACTTTGAGTTTTTTCTCGCAATAGAATTAGGCAAAACAATAAATGAACTGAGAACTTCTATTTCTGAGGAAGAGTTGATATATTGGGCTGCATATTATGAAAACAAGTATGAAGAAGAAAAAAGAGCAGCACAACGACAAAAGGCCAAATCAAGGTAATATATAGTAAAGGCTTTTTTATTTGTGGCAGAGTCAGTTGTTACCTTAAGAGTTGATGCCAGTGGTGCAACTAGAGCTTTAAAAGGTGTCCAGAGTCAAACTAACAAATTACAATCTGCTTTTGGTGGCCTTAGAACTGCTATTGGTGGTATTGGCCTTGGATTATTAGCAAAGAACGCAATACAAACATCAACTAATTTTGAAAAACTAAATGTAAGACTTGGGCTTTTAACAAAGGCATCTGGAACTTTTGCCAGATCACAAGAAATAGCTGCTGATGCACAGAAAGCTTTTGGATTAAGTGCAACTGAGGCTCTTGAGGGAATAACAGATATTACAGCTAGATTACAACCTCTTGGTGTAGGTGTTGAAGATATAAAATCAACATTTTTTGGATTTAATACAGCAGCAAAACTGGCTGGAGCTTCAGCTATTGAATCATCAAACGCATTCAGGCAACTTGCTCAGGCTCTTGGCTCTGGAAGATTAGCTGGAGATGAATTTAGAAGTATATCAGAACAAATCCCAACATTGCTTCAACCCATCGCTGACGAACTTAATGTTCCAATAGGTAAATTAAAAGAACTGGCTGCTGAAGGTAAATTAACAAGTGATGTTGTATTAAAAGCATTAAGAAAAATCGAAACAGATGGAAGTGCGTCATTAAAAGCATTAATTGAAAATGACCCTACCCAAGTATTCAAAGATCTATCAAATGAAACAGAAAATTTATCAAGGGCTTTTGGTGAGGCATTACAGCCTGCCGTATTACCTGTTATTAAAGCATTAACTGAATTAACTATTGCAGCAACTAATTTTGTAAATTCTCCAATAGGGAAAACTGCACTAATATTTACAGCGATTGCGGTTGCAGCAAAAGGTGTTTTGATAGTCTTGCCATTAGTTAGTGCTGCATTAATAAAAGTAGCTGCAGCTGGTGGTTTAGCTACCTTAGCTCTTAACGCAATACCATTTGTTGCTATTGCAACAGGTATCGGAGCTATTATTACACAGTTAATAAAGCAAAAACAAGAACAAGATAAAGTTACTCAAGCAATAAAAGATGGTGAAGAAGCACAGTTGAGAGCTTTAGAATCTGATCTAAGCATAAAAATGGCAAAAGAATTTGCCATAATCAATTCTTCAAATGATAAGAGGTCAATAGCAGCAGCAGAAAGAAGGCTTGCTCTATTGCGTGCGCAATATGTGCCTGTAAGAAAAAGATTAGATACTGTAATTCAAGAAAATGCAGTAGTAAAAGAGAATAATAAAACAGCACAAGAAAATAAAGAAATACAAGAGGAAATAAATAAACTAATAAAAGATAATTTAGACAAAGCTATCGCTTATGAACAGGCCGAAATGGATGCTGTAGATGCAAAAGGAAAATTAATAGACAAATTAAGCGATCAAAGAGCTTTGGCACAAGCGGCACTTGATGGAAATCTAGAACAAGTACAAACACAACAAGAAATAAACGCTCTTGTTGCAATTCATGGCGAAGGAATGAGAGATATAATTACAGCATATATTGAAGGTACAAATGCACTCAAGAAACAAAAAACAGAAGCTGATAAGTTACAAGAAACATTTGACGCGATTGGTGCTTCCATAGAATCGAATATAAAAAATAATCTTAAAGATGCTATTACTGGCGCACAGTCTTTTGGTGATGCCATGAACAATGTTTTAAATAATATAAAAAATAAACTTTTGGATCAAACTTTTGATAAATTATTTGAAGGTTTTCAAAGTGGCTTTTCTGGAGATAAAGAACAAAAAGGAGGTCTTGGTGGCCTTTTGGGTAGTGTTATTGGAGGTCTTTTCAGAGCAAATGGTGGCCCTGTAAAAGCTGGGCAGCCATATATTGTTGGAGAACGTCAAGCCGAACTATTTGTTCCTAATAGATCTGGCACTATTTTACCTTCTGTTCCGACAGGAGGTGATAGCATTACAAATATAGTAAATGTTTCCGTAGACGCTTCTGGTAGCTCAGTACAGGGCGATGGTGCAATGTCTCAACAATTAGGAGAAACTATAGCATTGGTTGTACAAGAGACTATTGTAAGAGAAAAAAGAAATGGAGGTTTATTAGCATAATGGCAACTTTTCCCTCAGTTACACCAGCCTATGGACAAACACAAACGATAGAGCAAGATAATATTGTTGTAAAACTTGGTGATGGATATGAGCAAAGACTTGTTCGAGGACTTGCAGCAAATAAAAGGTATCACGTTGTAAGTTTAGTATTTAACATTTCACAAACTGATGCTGATACAATTAACACATTTTTAAATGCACGTTTTGATGATCAAGATGCTTTTCAATACACAATAGGTGGTGAATCCTCGGCTAGAAATTTTAAATGCACTAGAAGAAGTGCATCTATACCTTATAACAACAGAGTCACAATGAATCTTACTTTTGAGGAGGTTTTTGAGGCTTAATGGCAATACCTCATTCTGAATTACAAAAAATAAATCCTAACTCAATAATTGAGTTGTTTGAATTAGAACTTGTTGAGGGTTTGCATTATGAAACTGGCAATCCATCAAATGTTCCTACAATTTACCGCTTTCATGCTGGTGGCAATATAGATACTTACGCAAATATAGTTTGGCAGTCAAATACTTATGAGAGGTTCCCAGTAGAAGCAAGTGGTTATGAATTTTCTGGTGAGGGTAAAATACCAAGACCTACATTAGTAATGAGCAATTTAGGTGGTATTACAAGATTAGGCTCTGTGATTAGAGTTACAGATTTGTTACTTTCAGTTAATTTAGTAACGGCACATAATGACTTATTAAATGCAAAAGTAACAAGAAGAACACTAACGGCAGATGCTTTAGATGCAAGCAATTTTACTGGTAATACTAATCCTTTCGGCACACCAAGTTCAAACGAATTTCCACAAGAAATACATTTTATAGATAGGAAAATTCAAGAAAGAAGAGATTTAGTTTCTTTTGAATTAGTAAATAGACTTGATATGGAAAACAAAAGAGTGCCAGCAAGACAAGTCACAAGAAAAGATTTTGAAGGTGTTGGCACATTTATAAATTAATTATGAATGAATTTTGTAAATTACAAGCTATTGCACACGCTAAAGAAGAAGCACCAAATGAGTGCTGTGGATTATTTTTGAAAACAGATGACGGACTTGAATACTTTAAATGCAAAAATATTTCGCATGAATTTGAAATGACTTCCTTTATCATTGATCCATTAGACTTTGCTGATGGAGAGGACAAAGGAGAAATACTAGGGATAGTTCATTCACACCCTCAAAACGTATTAGAATTTTCGCCAGAGGATATTGTAAGTTGTAATTCAGTTCAAATACCTTTTTACCTTGTTTGTCCAGATTTGGATAAAATGATTGTAATAGAGCCTAAAGAAGATGCTTAAAAAAATAAAAGTTTATGGATTTATAAAAAAATTTACAGGCCAAAGTGAATTTATGGCTGATGTAAATTCTCCTTATGAGGCATTTAGTTTTTTGTTTTGTAATTTTAAAGGTCTTGAACAGAAAATGGCTAAACAATTATTTTGTGTAAAAGTTGGAGATAAAGCAATATCTGAAGATCTTTTAAGTATCAGAACAGAACAAGATATAAAAATCATACCTTTAGTTCATGGTAATTTTTTTACTCTTCTTTTGGGTATAGGTTTGAAATATGCAGCTAAAGAATATATAAAAAGAGAAATTATAAGAAACATAGTAACGTATATTGCCGTAAGCATGATTACTCAGGGTGTAAATAATATACTTTCACCACAACAAGACACACGAAATCCACAATCAAGAGAAGATCCGCTTGATCCATCTTCTTTAGCAAGTAACTATTCATTTACAGGGCTGACAAATATTAGTCAAGCTGGTATTCCAGTTAATTTGGCATATGGAGAAATTTTAGTTGGTTCTATTGTGGTTTCAAATGGAATTGATACAGTTCAAGTGGAAGGTACAAACTGATGAGTATTAAAGAATTTGACCAAAGTACAACTTTTTCAAATCCTGATTTACCTAGTGGAGCATTATCTTCAAAGCAGTTTAATACCATTGTGGAGCTACTTTCTGAAGGTGAAATAGAGGGAAGTGCAACGGCATCAAAAAATGGAGTCACAGATAAAACATCAACAGCTTATATAAATAGTTTTAAAAAAGATATTTTTCTAAATAAAACACCGATTCTTCAAGCTGCTGCAAGTGTAACATCACCTCAAGATAGTGATTTTAATTTTAAAGATGTTGGTCTTGATTTCAGAGATGGCACTGCAAATCAAACTTTTATTTCTGGAATAAAAAATATAGAGACAGAGGTTGGTATTGGAACAGAAGTCACAACTACAAATCCCGTTACACATACCGTAACTCAATCTACAATTAATGCGGTGAGAGTAACTTTACAATTCCCTTCTATGCAAGTTTTTAATGATGAGGGTGGAATTGATGGAACAGAAGTTCGTTTATTGATAAAGGTTATAGAAAATGATGGCACTACAACAACTGCTGTAGATGACACCGTAAAAGGAAGATCGACAAACGCATATTTTAGAGATTATTTAATAAACCTGGCTAGTGGTACTTCTTTTCCTGTGCAAATAAGAGTTGAAAGAGTTACAGCAGATAGCACAGACGCAAATACTGTGAACGCTTTCAGGTTTAATTCTGCCACAGAAATAATTATGAAGCAAAACGCATATCCAAACACTGCGCATACAGCTTTAAGATTTAGTGCTGAGAAATTTCCTAGAATCCCAAACAGGCGGTATCTCATAAGGGGACTCAAGATCAAAATTCCGTCAAATTCAACTGTAAATGCTACTCATGGCAATCTTACTTATGCTGGTACATGGGATGGCACTTTTAAGGCTAGTAAAGAATGGTGTTCAGATCCAGCTTGGATTTTATATGATTTATTGACTAATGATCGCTATGGCTGCAATATTGCTGAAGCCTCTCTTGATAAATTTAGTTTTAAGACTGTTAGTGAATATTCTGGAGCATTAATTGACGCTGGTAACGGTGATGGTAGCACAGAGCCAAGATTTAGTTGCAACGTGAATATAACACAACAAACAGATGCATTCCACCTAATTAATGCTTTATGCAGCACAATGAGAGCTATTGCTTTTTATTCTGCTGGCACCATAGCAATTTCACAAGATGCTGAAGGTCAAGCAACAAAATATATTTTTAACAATTCAAACGTAACAGATAGTGGATTTGTCTACAACGGCTCAAGCCTTAAAACAAGACACACAGTAATTAATGTTCAATATTTGGACTTAGTTACACAAGAATTAGATATTGAAACTGTTGAAGCTGACGCAGCCACTCAAGCAAAGTACGGAATACAGACTAAAACCATAAAAGCATTTGCCTGTACCTCAAGAGGGCAAGCAGCAAGGTTAGGAAAATGGTTTTTGTTTAATGAACAAAACTCAGGAGAAACTTGTGCCTTTACTACAACTGCTGCTGCTGGTGTTTTGGTTAGGTGTGGAGACATTATTGAAATTGCAGACTCATTAAAAGCTGGAGTTAGAAGGGGTGGTCTGCTTTCTTCAGTAACAAGTACAACAGTTGTTGTTTTAGATAACTCAGCTTCAACAGATATTCCAACTACAAACAGCCCAACAATTTCTATTGTGATGCCTGACGGCTCGGTCGAAACTAAAACTATAAGCAACGTATCAGGAGCCACAATAACTGTTTCTTCTGCATTTAGTACAACACCAAATGCAAACGCACCTTACGTGCTAGAAAACTCAACTTTAGAAACTACAACCTGGAGAGTTATATCTGTAAGTGAAAATGATGATCTTACTTTTTCAATTACTGCTCTTGAACATATTGAAGGTAAATATGCTTTTGTTGAAGATGGAACTGCATTACCAACAAGAACAATAAATTCTTTAACACAAGTATTAGATCCACCTGTTGGACTTACGGCCACAGAGCAGATTGTACTAATTAACAATAAAGCAGTTTCAAAAATACTATTAGATTGGCAAACACAATCAGGGGCAGCAAGATATGAACTTCATTACAGAGTTAATAATGGTAGTTTTACAAAAATAGAGACAGTTTCAAGTTATGCAGAAATACTGAATAGTGAAGCTGGAACTTATGAATTTAGATTATTTTCTTTTAATGGTTTAAATGAACCAAGTAGGAATCCAGCAACATTAACATTTAATGCCGTTGGTAAAACTGCACCACCTTCAGATATAACTAATCTTACTTATGAACCTATCTCTGATAAAGAAATAAGACTTAGATGGGATGCTGTACCAGACCAAGATGTACGTGCAGGCGGTCGTATTCATATACGGCACACCCCAAAAACAGACGGAACTGGTACTTTTCAAGATGCAACAGATTTGGTCTTTGGCTTAAGTGGAGCATCAACAGAAAAAATTGTAAGTTTATTAGAAGGAGAGTATATCCTTAAAACACAAGATGATGGAGACAGATTCAGCACAGGAGAAACATCGCTTGTTATAGATAAACCAGAAGCACAGCCAAAGCTTCTTGTACAGGCAAGGAGAGAAGATCAAGATGATCCAAAATTTCAAGGTTCAAAAACTAACATCGGTTTTGATTCTGGTACTAATTCAATAAGTTTGGCTGGAACAGGAAACTTCGACAGCAGTACAGATATAGATTCTGAAACCTCCATTGATGACATTGGTGGTGTTTCATCAACTGGTACTTATTTATTCAATGAAACTTTGGATTTAGGTGCTGTGTTTAGCCTTGATCTGAGAAAAATAATTCAAACTGATTCTGTATATTCTTCAGATTTAATTGATTCAGTTACAGATATTGATGCAAGACAGGATTTTGATGGCACAGCTTCGGTTGATACAAATGCAGAGGTGTTTGTTCAGACTTCACAAGATGGAAGTAGCTATTCAGGTTTTCAAAAGTTTGCAAATGGAACATTTAAAGGAAGGGCATTTAAATTTAAATGTGTATTATCAACAAAAGATACAAACCAAGATATTAGAGTTAGCCAATTAGGATATTTTGCAGAGTTTCAAAGAAGAACAGAACAAAGCACAACAACTATTGCTTCAGGAGCAGGGGCGAAGTCAATCAGCTTTAATTCACCGTTTTTCACAGGTACTAGTGCATTATTAGGTGCAAACTCTAACCCACCAGCAATAGGAATTACTGCTTTCAATATGGCATCAGGTGACTTTTTTGAGTTATCAAGTATTACTGGAACTGGATTTACTGTTCATTTCAAAAACAGTTCTGGAAGTTCTGTGGATCGAAACTTTAACTTTACTGCTATTGGTTTTGGTAAAGGGTAAAATTTAGGATATACTTAGAAAAAAAGTTGGTTTGCTATGTCAAGAGTTGATAACACTGGTGGGTCAGGTTTTACAACTGACAACGGAACTGGTCTTGTTGTAAGAACAAAGCTAAATCAAATAGTTGCTGCATTAAGCACACTAAATCAAGGCTCTGGCGACCCCTCAATCGGTGTTGCAGCATATGTTCCACATATTGATGGCGATACCTTAAAAATTAGAAATTCTGCTAATAATGCTTTTGTAACGCTAGGTGATGTATCTGCAACAAACTTTGGTCATGCGGGATTATCGGCAGCTAATACTTTTACCTCAACAAATATATTCCAGGAAGATGTAACCTTTGATGGTGCTACTGCAGGGAGGGATATTGTTTTTGACAGGTCAGAAAATGCATTAGAATTTGCAGATGACGCTAAAGCAAAGTTCGGTGCAAGTGATGACTTGCAACTTTTTCATTCTGGTGGTGAAAATTTTATTAGAGGTACTGCTTCAACTTCTCCTTTATATATTGATTGCTGTCAAAATCTTAATATAAGACATTTAGACACAGACGGATCAAACACCGAAGATATGATTAAGGCTATAGCTGATGGAGCCGTAGAACTTTATCATAATAATGTAAAAAAGATAGAAACAGCTAGTGGAGGCATATCACTTACAGGAGGAGCAGCAGCCAACGTCACAGCCCTTTCTGATGGTTCAACAATAACAATAGACATGGCAACAGCCTGTCATCATTCAGTAACGCTAGGAGGCAACAGAACCTTTGCAGCACCTTCAAATCAGGTGGTTGGCCAAGCGGGCAGCCTCTTTCTCACTCAGGATTCGACTGGAAGTCGTACTGCTTCTTTTAACTCAGCATTTAAATTTGTAGGCGGTACAGCGCCAACACTTACAACAACTGCTTCTGCAGTAGATCGAATAGACTACATAATTTTATCCAGTAACGTTATTCATTGTGCAGTTTCATTAGACGTTAAGTAATGCCATTTTTTGATCCAATAAGAATCGGAGCTGCTGGGGCGGCTGATACAACATATACAGTAGATCGTAGCTTAAGAATTAATAATGATGACAGTGCTTATTTATCTAAAACTTTGAGTTCAGATGGAAATAGAACTACTATGACATTGAGTGTTTGGTTAAAAAGAGGAAATTTTGGTGAAATGATGATATTAGATGCTTATGAAAATGATGCAAATAGAACTAGATTAATGATTGACGCTGGAAATAGAATGCAATTTGTTACTAGACTTTCTGGTAACGATCATCAATTAATAACAACTGGTATTCAAAGAGATCCTTCAGCATGGTATCACTTTGTTTGGGCAATAGATACAACAGACTCAACTGCTAGTAATAGAGTAAAAATGTATATAAACGGTGAACAACAAACAGACTTTGTATCAACAAGTTATCCAGATCAAAACGAAGCTATGCTGATTAATAAAGACGTTTTACATACTATTGGGATTGGACAGGATAGTGCAGGTCTTGAAGTGCCTTTTGATGGATATTTGGCAGAGATTAATTTTATTGATGGTTTTCAATACGACCCTTCATATTTTGGAGAAACAAATGTTACAACAGGTCAATGGAATCCTAAAGAGTATACAGGTAGCTATGGTTCAAAAGGATTTTATTTAAATTTTTCAGATAATTCTGGAACGACTGCAACTACACTTGGCAAAGACAATTCTGGCAACAGCAACAACTTCACACCAAATAATTTTTCTGTAGCTGATGGGATAGATGGCGATTCATTTGCAGATACACCAACAAATAATTTTTGTACTTTAAATCCTTTAGTAAGAAGTCAATCAGCACAATCATTAGCAAACGGCAATTTACAAAGGTCTGGAAATGCACGTAAGTGTGTAGGTACTTTTCTTTTAAAAAATAATAAATATTATTTTGAGGTTAAAGTTGAAGATGGTAACGGTAACGCTGCAATAGGAGTAACGCAAGCTGACACAGACCTTAGAGATAGAGATAATACTGAAGCTGCTGCATATTTTCCTAATGGAGAATATAAAATTGAAGGATCTGGACAAACATCAGGTTTTTCAACTTATGGCAACGGGGATATTATTGGGGTTGCAATAGATACAACTTTGTCTACACCTAAAGTTTGGTTCGCAAAAAATAACACATGGCAGGGAACTGGCGATCCATCAACAACAGGGTATTCACTTACAACAGGGAAAGATTATGTTTTTAATATAGATCATGCAAGTAGTGGTAGTTCAACAACAGCTACAGCTTTTTTTGGAGGTCATAAAGGAGAATTTAACTACACCCCACCAACAGGATTTGTAGCTGCAAGTTCAGCAAACTTACCCGACCCAACAATACTGCTACCTAATAAACATTTTGATACCACTCTTTACACAGGTAATAATTCATCACAAGAAATATCAACATTAAATTTTCAACCTGATTGGTTGTGGTTTAAAAGCAGATCTAGCACTAGCTGGCATGCTTTGTTTGACAGTGTTAGAGGAAGAGGACAAGGTTTAGCCAGTAACAATTCAAATAGCGAGTACACCAGTTCTGCTTCTAATGATTTAGTTTCTTTTGATGATGATGGTTTTACTTTAGGTTCTAATCAAAATTGGGGTTCAGTTAATGGATCAGGTAATAGTATTGTTACTTGGGCTTGGAATGGAGGCGATACAGATGGCAAAACTTATACAGTAACAGTTGTTTCTGATTCTGGTAATAAATACAGGTTTGATGGTTTTGGAACTTCTGCTGTAACTCTTGATTTGGCAGAAGGTGGAACTTATATCTTCGATCAATCTGATAGTTCCAACTCTGGACATCCACTAAGATTTTCTACAACATCTGATGGTACTCATGGTAGTGGGTCTGAATATACAACAGGAGTGACTACATCAGGTACACCAGGATCATCAGGTGCAAAGACAACTATTGTTGTAGCTGCCTCTGCTCCTACTTTGTATTATTACTGTTCTGTTCATAGTGGAATGGGGGGTCAGGCCAATACAAACTCAACTCTTGGATCAAGTAATTTTGATGGAACAATTCAATCAACTGTAAAAGCAAATTCAACAGCAGGGTTTTCAATAATTACTTATACAGGTAATGGTTCTAATAGTAGTACTGTTGGACATGGATTAGGAGTTACACCTGATGCTGTAATCATAAAAAGAAGAGATGGTAGTGGTAGTTGGATATTTGAATCACCTCATACATATAATGGTAGAGGAATGTATTTAAATTCCACCAATGGGTCTAATACTGCTGGTCCAGATACAACTTCAAGATCATCAACTTTAGTAACATTTGTAGATTCTGGAGATACTAACAGAAGAGTAAATATAAATGGAGAAACTTATGTAATGTACTGTTTTTCTAATGTTGCTTCCTATTCTAAAATTGGGTCATATACAGGCAACGGAAATGCTGATGGCACGTTTGTTTTTACAGGCTTTAGACCAGCTTGGATTATGGTAAAAAGAACAGATTCATCACCTCATGATTGGTTTATTTGGGATAATAAAAGACCAGAATTTAATGTAAACAATATTTTAATTAGGCCAAACACATCAGGTGGAGAACAAACTTATACATCAATTGACATTCTATCAAATGGTTTTAAAGCGAGAAGCACAGATGGCGATTTTAATGGCAGTGGTGGTTCTATCATTTATTTAGCATTTGCGGAAGCACCATTTAGAAACGCTCGTGCCAGATAAACGAGTATATACTAAAATAAAACTATGGCTTTTTTATTAGACGGAAAACCTTTAGCAGTTGATGTGGCATTTAGTCACAACGATATAAATTACCCTGCTAACTGGTTAAGACTATCAACAGCAGATGAAAAAACAGCCCTTGGCATTACAGAGGTTGCTGACGCACCAACATATGACAATAGATTTTATTGGGGTGATGGAACTGCAAAAACTCTGACAGATACAAATGAAGTTGATGAAAATGGCGATCCATTATTAGATTCTGAAGGTAATCAAGTAATAACTTTAGGTGTTAAATCAGTATTAAAAGCACAAGAAAAAGCTACTGCTGGCAGTTTGTTAGCTAGATATGATTGGTACGTTGTTAGAAAAGCAGAAAAATCTACTGCAATACCTACAGCGATTACAACTTATCGTGATGCCGTCAGGACAGCTTGTAATACAAGGGAAACAGAGATTGATAACTGTGCAGATACCGCAGCTTTAGTTACTCTTTATGGGTCAACAGAAACAGATGGAGTTTATACACCTAACATGACACAATATCCAGTAGATCCTAACGCTTAATTTCTTGCATTTGCATTCTAGTAAACAACCCCATAGTGACGTAGAGAGGGCTGATTGCTACTATAAGAAGCAGAACGACTAAACTCATTAATGAGCAAGCTCGTATTATCTGGTATTTAATCATGTTCCAAAAAATCTCTAATATTTTGAGTATAGCCTCATTTATACTCATAGTCAGCACTTTAATTTCAGCATTTTTTGGTTACAAGTATGTAACTAGTGAACAGTTTAAAACGAAGATAATGAACGAGGTTCTAGGAAATGTACAAGGACTTATGCCTGATATTCTTGATGCAGAAATACCTGATGTTACTGGGCCATCAATGCAACTTCCTAAATTAAAGTGAATTGTTACTGGTGTAATTCTGAGTTAATACCAAGTGGAGATATAGATATTGATGAGTCTATGCCGACTTATCCTGAGTTTTCGGTAATGACTAATTTAGTCTGTGGTAAATGTTACGCAGAGGTAGAGGTGCTTAAAAAAAGAGATGCCTATGACTAATATTAATGAGATTGTCATACCTGAGATAAAAACTATAAATGTTCCAATATTTGTTCCTTCAACATCAAACTCATTAAATGTACCTTTACCTAATATAAATTTACCTGGATGCGTTAAATCACATCGTGATGCAAAACCTAGTAATACTGCAATTGTTGAGGATGATGTAAACGGATCATTTTATTCTTGTCCTCCAGGATATCAAATACCTTCTTATGTTCCGATAGAATATAATCCTAAAAAATTAGAAATAGTAGAACAAAAACAAGAACAAAAACCTGCACAAAAAGTCCCAGAAAAGAAGTTTGAACAACCGCAAATTCCAGAGCAGAAGAAAGAAAAAGAAAAAATTAAATTGATTGATTGTCCAGGGGACGATAATTTAAGAGTAGGCCAATATGCTTCAGAACTTAAACTAGAGATTGTCGTATCACATCGTAGATCGGATGATGGACTTAAATGCTATGAAGTTTATGAAGACGTTCCGTTCATCTCTCAATACCTACCTCCTGTTTCTACTGTTGTTAGCACTACTGCTATTGGACTTATCGCTGCGAGTAGTCCAGCATTACTCTCAATTATTAAGCCCCTTGTGAAAAAATTAGTAGGACGTTTTAGCAAGAAGCCTATTGCTGAGAAGGAATAATTTTATGTGTATGCGGTATAACTTGATTAGCTTTTGGAACTAAATAAATATCCTTACATAAATTATAAAATGGGCTATCTTTTGTCAGCATTATGCCATCCTGTTTCAATTTTCCGCATTCACGGATTCTTGCGATCTGCCAATCAAGCCTTTTGTTCTCAAGGACTTGCTTTTGTATAGAAATTTGAGTATCAGCGGCAGATTTACATTGATTTTGAAATCCTCTATCTAACGGAATACTAAATGTTGCAGATATTCCAAAATTCAACGCATAACTGTCTTTATTAGTTCCAGAATAATTTTGCTGATAATAAAGAATATTACCTGGATTATCGGGTACACCATCATCATTTGCGTCTGTTGGATCATAGAAGGGTGTATTGTAAAAATCTCGATAAGGTTTTAAATAATTTGCTCCAAATGTAGTAAATGGGCTAATCGTAAGTGTTGGGCTTTGGCATACAATATTCCCCCCAAATTGATTTGTTGTCATATTGCCTGTTAAAGATTGTATTGCCATATTGGTCACACTTCCATTATTTGATTGACTTACAGCATTAGCAAAGACTTGCGTTGGATATAAAAGTATTACTGAGAGAATACTGAGGTACTTGTAATTACGCTTTGAGATTCTATATTTCTTTGTATTACTGTCACGTTTGAGACTCCACCTGGGCCTCGATAAGTTTCCGTAAATTGGAATGCGTTCCCAGAAGTTGAGTCGGTTAGTGTGAATACTGGTTTGTTTTCTGATGATAGATCTAACCCTGTCCATGTATAACTTTGTCCACCTACTGTCCCATTAACATTCGTTGTATTTGGAGAGATTGATCCATCGGTTGTGACCCCCAATCCAGTAACAGTATACTCATAAGAATTACCATGATAATCTGTAGAAGTGATAGTCTCATTGATCGATGTTGTGGTATTCGTGGTACTACTAACTGTGCCTGTAGTGAAGTTAGGCACAATAGGTTGAGCATTAACAGGTAAAGCATATAAAAAAACTAGCAGTAAAAGTTTTTTCATAAATCATCTTATAGTTAGCTCCGTTACAAACTGTCCTGTAACAGTAGAACCCGAATCTCCTTCATGTAATCCTGTGATCCCATGACCTGATGTAATAGATCCAGCAAAACCATCTCCACTTCCAGCTACAGTTGAAATTACGCTACCAAAATTAGGAACTGTTCCAGCAGTAATTGTTGTGTTTTCTGTTCCGTTATTTGATGGGATAGTGTCTGCTGATGTATATGACTCAGTTAGTGACCATGTGCTTGCACAGTTAGCAGGTGTTTCTCCGCAACCATTTATAGAATAATCTCCAGCATTTAAGGTAACTGCACCATTACTTACAGTTAAACCTCCGATCTGATCATTTGAATCACTTGTTCCAATATTGCTACCAGAGGCACTATAAGACGCACCAATCCGTGTGGCTTGTGACATGGCAGCGTCAACTTTTACGCTTACGCTCGATGTGAATTTTGAAGTTATGTCAGCGTGAACTGGGGCTGATATCAGAAATAATAGTGGAAGTAGCTTTTTCATTTTTTAGGTTTAGGGTCGATTACTTCAGCACCCTCAATCTTGATAGGTGTTTCTACCCTTATAGTCTGAACCATACCTTGATTTTCTGCAACTTTACTGTCTTTCTCACTACGCTTCTTTGATCCCTCAAGACCAAAAGTTGCTAATGCACCTGTAAGCAAACTTGCAGGGAATGTAATATCTTTTGGCTCTGAACTATAGCCTGGAATAGATATGTAGTTAAGTGTAACTATAAAGCCACTCCAAACCACAACACCTAGTCGAACAAAAAGGCTAATAACAGCTAATTGTTCTTCTTTGTCATCTAATCCTTCTTTTAATTTTTGGAACGGATTTTTCTTTTTCTGTTCTGTCATAGCCTTTTTCTGTATAATAGACATATATGGAGGACTCGTAAAGTGGTTGAAGTAATTGCAGCAGTTGGTGGAGCTATGATGACAGCTTGCTTTGTTTCTGTTGGCTCTGTCTCTTATAGAGGTAGACAATCACGAGATGATCTTGTTCGCAATACAACAGCTATAGAATTATTAACAACAAAAATAGATGATATGCATGATGACATGAAAGAAGTATTTCATCGTTTAAAAGAAGTAGAACTAGCAGTAGCAGAAAATAAGCCAAGAAGATAGCCTCTTCAATTATGACCAGAAGAAGAGGCTATAGCTCTAGATGGATAGATTGAGCTACTATAAGACTAGCAACTTCCTATTTACAATGCTAAAAATTCTTGAGCCAATCATTTTTGCCTTTCTTCGTGGAAAAGCATTAAAAAAACTCGCATTAGATATAATACGAGCTATGGTCAAAAAAACTGATAATACAGTTGATGACAGATTAGTTGATGCGTTAGAAAAAGCTTTGTTTCCAGGCAGGTAATTACTTTTTACCGCCTTTCTTTTTTTTCTTTTTCTTTGTTCCTGTTCCGTAATGTCCAGGCATAACTTTTTTTGTAGCTACTTATATATTAAAATAAAAAACCTGATAAATCTATAAATGCATCGATTAAATTTTGTAACTTGTCCAAACTGCAATACTCTGTCAAGACAAAAAGTAATACAATCCGATAGGAACTCGCAGCATATAATTATTAGAAGAAGATTATGTTTTAAGTGTGAACACGTTTGGCATACAATTCAATATCCAGAGCAAACAATAGAAGATAGAAAAGCACAGTATATAAGGAATAACTAGACTTTTTAAAATATTTGGCTATTGTTAGGGTGGAGGATACTCTAATGAAAATTGAAATGCCTTGGTCAGGGTGGTTTAACAAGCAAGCAAAAAAAAGACGTAAAGTTGAGCCTTGGGTATTGGCAACAATTTCTCTTGAAGAAGAATTTGAAGTAGAAATGATATTACGAGAAGTATTTAATTATATAGAGCCAGATGATATTCCTGATCTTATAAGTGCTTTTGCAATGGAAAATTTTAGATTAACAAAAATAATTAATCAAGCCGGGGATCATATAGATAAAATTAACTCTAAGGATTCCTGTCCCAAAAATAAGCACAATCCTTTGCCCAAACTCCCCCACTAGCTTTTCCTTCTGGCATTCCTAATCCGCATTCAGATTTAATTACTAACCAATGAATACATTCAATGCATATTGGATGATTTCTACTTAGACATCTTGCATCTGCATATAAATATTCTGCTTCAATAAGAGCAGGTTCTAATTTTTTTGATTTTAATGGTAAGTTTACTTTTCCTGTTTTTGTTTTTATTTTTACTCGCCATACATTAGGTTCTTCTTCATATAGAACCATGCGACCTGCATGGTATCTAAGAGAAGCCATTACTTATGCCAAATTTTATCCTCGTATCCATCAGGTGGTGTGCTAATCCAGTATCTAGTACCATTTATAACCCTAAAGACATGAATTCCGCAACATACAATCTGCCCTGAGTCTTGTAGCTCCTTTTTCTGCTTCTGATTTTGTCTCATATAATCTACCGACATAAACTTTTTTTCCATCGAAATACCAAGGTCTAAATTTTGCTGTTAGTCCATAATATATCGGGTTGACTCCGATTTGTCCTTTGCAGACCAAATGTGTGATATACAAGATTTAATTATGTCTAATATGTATAGTGCCAGAACTTTGATTATGAAAAATAACAGTACCTGTTGATGTACCAAAACCATCTCCGTAAGCAATTGTTTTTGTGTTTTGTTTATCTTGAACAATATCTGATGGTTCTGATTTTTGTATAGCTTTAGATTTCTGCCCTGCTGCATATCCTTTTTGGTATTGCTTTCTCATATCGTCTTCTGTATATGCGTTTCTTTGTCCATCTAAATATCCCTCGTTATATTTAGCATTTAAATGTCGATCCAATTCTCTTTGATATTGTCCTTTAACATCATTAATAGCTTTTTGATACGCATTATTTATAGCTTTTTGTATATCTTCTTGTGATGCAGGTGGAGATCCTTTATATAAATGCACACTTACTTGTTCTCTATTGATAGCCCTAATAAATTTACGAGCAGCTACAAGTGCCTCGTTTTCGTTAGGATTACGAGTTGCTAAATTCCATAATTTTTGTAATTTTTCTGCTGTCATTTTTTCTTAAATTTTCCGTATTTAAGTTCTAAATCATATCGAGCGATCATATTAAGTTGTTGTTCTTTTGTATAGCTTGAGATTATTTTTACACGATCATCTACAGGAAATAACTTGAGATACCAAGGGTGTCTAAATATAAATTCTCTTTGTTCTTCGTTCATTTTATTCTCTTATAAACTCCATTTCTGCTCCATTTACTCTACCAGCAACTTCTGCTAATCTTTCTGCTTTTTTCCAACTTTCTTCTTTTGTGTTTCTAACTCTATCATTTGCGTAAAAGGCTATAGCTGTTGCAAAAGCTTGAGCTATGTGAGGATGATCTTCGAGTCTAATTTTTAGTTTAATGTATCTTGTTTTTTTCATCACTCCATCCTCATTTCTTTCATTAAAAGTTTAATTTGTTGATCTGTATAATTAAAAATGTCAATTAACTTGTTATAAGCAAAATATTTTTCACTTCCTTTTTTTGAAAATAACATTGCAATACATTCTGCTTCAAAACTTTTTGTAATCCATTTAGGCTTTACACCTGCGTCTTGACAAAATATATCAGGTGTCCAATATTCAAAAACAATTTTACTCTTCATATCCCAATACACTTGTCCAGAGTATGGATTTTTTGGAAAATCTTCTATATTCATTTCACTACCTCATACTTACAATCGCCCCATCTAGCTCTTATATATTTAATTGCTTTTGCTTCTGTTTCTGCGTATGTTGTCAGCTTCATAGGAGCATTACCAGGTCCATTTACAATAAATGTATATTTCTTTGTTTTTTTGTTTTTTTCGGGTCTTGTTACACCTTCCATATCAGGTGTCATATCAAGTAATTCTTTATCACGAAAGTTATTTGATTTCATTATCAACCTCCTCTCTTTCCCATTTTTTAAAATCTTTAATGTTCATAGTTTTTACTTTGTTTATCTCGTAATTGTGTTTAATAATAATTATTCTTATATTTTCATCAACCCAATCAGATCTAAGATAAGCAGTATGATCATCTCGATATTGAACTATGTGGTCATAGCCCCGGATGTCCTTATCTAATTTTTCTTCAAGCCATAAGAGTCTTTTTTCTCTAAGCTTTCGTAATTTAATTACTGATTTAGTTGAGTCTGCCATAATAAAAAAGTTGGGGACTAACAGATACGTTTGCTTATATATGAGCATATGAGGCAGTAAAACCTTTCAGAAAACTGCCTTTGACTCTCTCATATATCCTCGATGGGAACTCATATCATCTTTGTAAAATTGTTGGAAAGGCCATACAGAGTCATGAGCCTCAAGATTACAAAGGAGCAGCAAATTAACTAGCCCATGTTTCTTAATTTTTTCAAACTAGCGATCATGCCCCATGTGTTAAAAGTCGATTGTGTCTTCGCCAATAGGTGCATCTACAGGACTTGTTGATGTTGTACCAGACTCATAAATCTCCTTTTGTTTTTTATAGTCTGTCTCAATCTTTAATGCAAGGAATTTTTTACCATTTGGATTATTTTTAGGTGTATTTGTGTAACCTGATGCTCTTAATGGAATAAAGTCTCCTACATAACCATCATTGTCAGGTTTTGCATTTTTAAGGTAAGAAATAAATTCTTCTATTTGTCCTACAGGTACTTTTACAGTTCCCTTGTAATCAGGATATTTT
>VTLG01004244.1_pt1 | contig 29419 bp, 46 predicted proteins | sample 4694571 | NCBI WGS metagenome assembly VTLG01 (sample SAMN12604809, study PRJNA352737) | marine metagenome | biome: ENVO:00000447; feature: ENVO:00000209|ENVO:00000569|ENVO:01000036; material: ENVO:00002151; isolation source: viral sequences binned using virsorter ...
ATCCCCATTTTTTCTAATTCTCTAAACCAAATATGTGTGCATAGTCTACTGTCATTATCTTTTAAGCTTGGAACATCTCTTAATAAGTGTTTAACTTTGTCTTTTGTTCTCATAATTCATCTTCAAATTTAGTGCAAAAATATGCTTCTAAAATACAGATGACAATAATTATTCCCCATACTGTTGTTAATATCTTCATTTTAAAATAGTTTATTTTGTTCAACTTTATTTTCTATTATAATTCCTAACGCTTGTTGTAGTATATGTAAACCTAATTCTGAATTAACTGCGTTTCTTTCTTCTAAAGTTTTTTTACACGCTTTATTTCCATATTTTTGCATCATAGTTCCTATATCATCTTTAGGCTGATTAATTAAAGATATATTAAAATTAGACCACAAGTAATGTCTTCCTATCTTAGTTGGCTTTATTAATGGTTCATAATAACTAACTACATTTTCCACACAATACTTGCCTTTGTAGAAATTATCCAAAAATATTATTTCTTCATATAACTTCATTGAAGGATAAACAGGTCTTTTTCTTATATGCTGCGTAAAATAATTTGTAGTGCTATGTGATTGACAAGGCGGTGATGTCCATATAAAATCAAATTCTTTATAATGGTCTAATAAGTATTCGTGTGCATCTGCTACTATTACATTGTCGTTAGGGTATAATTCCCTATACTTATCAGCTATCTTTTCATTAAATTCAACTGATGTAATTTTATGTTCATTTCCCCAAAGCTTCCTATTACCACCAATACCTGAATATAGATTTAATATCTTCATCTTAATAGTTTTTGTGATTCATAATAAGGTACTGTTTTTGGGTCTTGGTTAAGTGTATGTACTTGATAATAAGCATTATCTACAACTTTCTTGTGAGCATATACCCATTTATAAAAAGTTCTGATATTTAAAAAAGGTTCTTCTTTTCCAAATCTAACTCCCTGATGGAAAGCATCTTTAACTTGATTAAATGTCATATTTTGAAATCGTTTCTCCTCAATTAAATCTGCTGCAAATATTTTAGATAAATTTGCTAGTGTTTCTCTATCTGTTTTATGTCCTATCTCTACTCCTGTTTTAGCTACTAGATCAAGCACTTTCTCGGTTAGTTCTTGTATGTTTTCTTGTTTAAGCTTTTTCATTTCTTATTTCTTTTAAAACACTTTCTAACTCCTCTACTGATTTGTTATACTCTTTTTGTACATCATAAAACCAATCTTTTAAAATATCACATTTTAATAAAGGATTTAAATTGTTAAATTCTTTTGTCGGCTTAAATTCAGCTTCTCCATCATCTAAATTCATTGTAAATAGTTCATTAGTTTTCATATTTTCTTTTCATTTTAGTAATTTTTTAGCTTCTTGCCATTCATTTATTTGTGAGTGTAGTTTGCCCATTGTTTGCTTTTTTGCATTCCTTCTTTCCCAAGTTCTTACTGCTGCCTTCCAATCTTTCATTTTATTTTTTCCTATCATCCAATTTTTTGAAGAATAAAAATCTATAAATGCTTCTGCATCTATATTATTATTTCGCAAAATACAATAATTTTTAACATCATCTAAACTTGGTTTTTTAAAGAGTGCCTTTCTATTACTATCTGTAAGATTAGTATTAGTTATATTTATATTATTATTATCTGTAAACTTTTCTTTATGGGGGTTGTTAACTAAAGTTATCACCCTTGTTAATATTTCTTTACTACCCTGTTTATATATGTTAACACGCTTTATATAGTTGTTATCTTCTAAATTCTTTAACCATTTTTGGATAGATATTCTACTAACTTCATATAGTTTACAAAAGTATTCTGTTGATGCCACACATTTACCATTCATATTACATAGAGCAGTAATTTCTGCATAAAGCAATTTAGCGTTTGGAGTTAGTTTTTTACTATATCTTACCTCAGCAGGAATTACTGCATAATAGTTTGGTTTTTGTTTCATATTATTTCTAAATTATAGTTGCAATCTTGGAGTGCTAACTTACAATTTTCTAGCTGATTATAAAAATCACGATAAGAAACTTTAATATCAGCTTGAACTTCACCTGAACTAATCCTTAATGTAACTTGGTGTTTATCACTACTTCTCACACCATTATCTCTTAAATGTCTTTTTAAATGATCTAAATTAACAAAGGTTCTTTTTGCACCCTGTAAGTTAGAGTAGGCATTGTATATTTTATTAAAAATCTGTCTATATTTAGGAAATGACCTATAATTTGATTTGTGGTTTTTCTCATAATGATAAACAGAAGTTCTATCTCTTTTAATGCCTTTTGCAATTATATTAGGATGTGTTTCATCTATCATTCTAGCTATAACACTTACAACGCTTCTAGGTATCTGATATTTCTGATGTCTGCTCTTATACGCTAAAGAACCTTTGTCTAATCCTAACAAAGATGTTGTTAAATCGCATAAGTCTTTAAAGTTTTCTTCTGCTCTCATTTTAAAATGGCATATCATCAGGAGTAACAAATCCCTCATCGTTTGACTTACTTTCTTTAGCAATTTTCCAACCATCTATGTTATGAAAATATCTGCCTTTATATTCTCTTGAATAAACATTGCAATCAACTGAAATAGCATCTCCAACTTTTAAAGTTTCTAATTGCTTTATTTTATCTTCTCCAAAAAATTGAATAGCTATGATATTGTTAAAGTCTTTTTCTGTGTCTATCACTATGCTTTGTTTTACCCACGCTTTACCTGCTTTGCTTGTTCCTGCTTCACTTTGCAGCTTGTTAATTAATTTTCCTTTTACTTCCATTTTTATTTGTTTTAGTTATTATTAATTTTCCAATTTATATACTTCGTTAAAGTTTCTCCATCAAATATTATCCTGTCCTTTTCAGGAGAATATGGATATTCTCTTCCGTTAGTATGTTTTTTAGCTTGTAGAGTTTGAATAGGGAGTCGATATAAAAACCTGCCTATTCCCCAACAAACACACGCTCTTTTGAAAGCATCTGAAACACGCCCTTTGTCTTTTTCTACATTACTTTCTGAACCTGTATCATCTTTCGATACCCATTCTTTGCCATTAAATATTTCTAATTTGCAAAACAAAAGTCCATCTGCTGAATAGTATGATTTTCTCCAATTCTCAGCACCTACAACCTCATCTAATAAATCCATACAGTCTCTTGCATCTATATAAGCCACGCAAGTTGCTTTTCCGTATTTAACGGATTGAACTCGCCACTTATAAGGGAGTTCTTTTTTTAAATTTTCTAGCTTTAATTTTTCTGTTTTCATATTTCATTTTTTTTGTTAATAATTGTGTTAAAAATACTAAATTTAATTTACTTTATAAGTGTTAGTCCTAATTCTTTTGCAACATAATTAATATGTTTAGAAGTGGTAGGGCTTGTTGTTCTTCCACCTACATTCCAACTTACCTTTTTAATTATATCTCCTGATATTTCAGCTACTAAAGTATTATACGAGTAAACTTTATTACCTTCTACTCTTAGGTTTTGCTTGTATTTCTTCATTTCGTTTTTATGTATTTAGTTAATTGTTCTTTTATATATTCTAATTGTTCTTTATCTATCCACTTTAAAAAATCATAACTGTCAAACCAAATAGTAAAATCTTTTCCGTGTTCATCTGTACCTCGCAAACATACTTCATTTTTGTGAGCCATAAAAGTATTTATGTCATTTAGTCTTTTAGTTATTTCTTCTTCCTGATCTAGCTCAGGCATTTTTAAAAATTGTTTTTCTAGTTCTTGTCTTTCTAAATCAACTCCTAGATGAGATGCTGTTATTTTATCTTCTAAAGGTATTGGTGTCATTGTTTTAATTTTATAGTTATTATTCGTTTTTATATTCTTCATCTAATTCTATTTGTTCTACACATTGATAACAGGTGTCATCATATTCAGATATTTCCCACTCTTCCATTTCTCCCTGACAGTTTTCGCATAATGTTACAAATTCTGTGCATTCTCTTGGATCAACATATAGTTTTCGCATTCCTTTAATATAAGATTCTATTTTCATAATTAGTAGTTTAAATGTATATATAATAAAAATGAACCTATTGATAATGCAAATAAAGATACACAACATATAAAGAATTCAATCCCACTTATTTCTTTAGAAGTGTCTTTAATTGTATAATCTGTTTGCTTGTTGATTTTTTGCCCTCTTGAGTTTTCAACCTCAAAGAAAGCTTTTACATCCTCATTACTTAAATTAAAAGAATGTCCTGTTTTGTTGTTTGTTAATTTCATTTTAGTTTTTGTTTTAATTATGATACAAAAGTACAAATAAAAATCACTTTTCAACACAATTTCGCACAAAGTTATTAACAATTTAAGTGTTAGCAGTTTTTTTGCTAGATAAGAAACTGTATTATTGAGATTATAAAGAAAGGATTAATACTATAAATATAAGTAAAAAATAGAATAAAGTTAGCTTTGTAGAGTCTTTTATTTTCATTATAAAGGCATTAATAGATTAATGGGGAGTGTTCCGTTGTTAAGTATAACTGAGCAGCCAATAGCTTGTTTCTTGTAATTTCTAGCGTATGCAGCGGCATAAGTAGAACTATCCACACCACATCCAACCTGCATAGCAAAGATGCGGTATCTCTTTCCTACAAACCATTTGCAGTATGCCTCAGTATGCGTATGTCCGCAAACGCTAGACATTAAATTGTTTTTTGCTTTTGTTTGAGCTTGTCCACCCTCTCCGTGTTCATATAAAACATCATCATATACTACTGATTCAACCCAATTCCAATTAGGAGTTCCCAAAACTTCATTATAAGACCTTATCCAAGCACCAGGAATGCCGCCTGTCATAGCTTTACGACTAGCCATTCTATCGTGATTCCCTATACATACATCAGCATTAGGAAACGCTTTATACCATTTAGAAATTTTTTTAATTGCTAATGATAATTCATTCCCTGCTGACATTCCATCAGGGTCAGGTTCGTGGTATGAGAATCCGTGTGAATCCACGCAATCTCCAATAAAAATTACTTGATTACAGTTGTAGGTTTCGTATTGTTCTATACAGAAGTCTAAGTAGCCATCTAAACAGAATGGCTCGTGCAAGTCACCGATAACTAGAATGTTTCTAGTCTCGGTTTCTCGCATCTTTTGTAGTGCCACTATTTCGTGTGGCTTTAATCTATATCTATTATTTTTTAGCGACATCAGCAATCCCCTGTCCTACGATTAGAACTAAAATAGCTTGATAAAGATTTGTTGCAGTTTGCTCATCTACTCCTAAATAAGTTACAATAGCAGGAACTACAACTGAGCTTACTGCATACCAAAACTTTTTAGATTTGAACATTTGTCCGATTAAGTACTTCGATAAAAATTCTTTCATTGTTATTTATTTTTGAATTAGTAAATTTATTTTAATTGTATAGCCAAAAAACATCTTGGTCTTTTTTCTTATCAACATCACAATGTATAAAAGTTCTGCCGATTCCTATTCTTGTAATTCCTACTTCAAGTAAAGATTTGATGATTAATGCTCTATCCCTACTTCCGTTACAATGGATGTCTGCTGCTAATCCTTTTATATGGCTAGAACCAACACGACCACCTATATGTGCATTCCATTCCTTAGTTCTATATCCGCTATTTATTTTAAAAGGAACATCTGCATTATGTCTAGCATAGTCAAGTTTTTCAAGAAACTTTTTATCCATTTTTGAACCTGAACCTGGTTCATCAGGACTATCAAATTCTGATAATTTAAAGTATTTAAGGTTAGTTTTATTAGCCATTTTAAGCGTTTCTAAGCAACTTTTAAGCCTTTCTAGTATATTACTATTAAAAAAAATATAATTTAAAAACACTAGATAAAGCGTGTCATTTTTTAATTTATTATGTTAAATAATAAGTTTTGTATATTTTACACCCTTTAACTTGCTGAACCAACTCGTTATTAACTTTATGAGCTTTTTCATCTTTCTTAAAATATTTAGGATTGGTGCTATTTAACTTTCTTTTTTTCATAAAACATAAATTTATAAATAGTAAATGCTATTGCTAGTATAAGTGAAACAAAAGTTAAAACTTCGTTACAGTCTGTTATACTGAATCCAATAGCTGATCCGTTAGCTAGTCCTACTTGTATTGTGTCTTTTAAATCGTTCATTTTTATTTGATTTTGGCTTAGTTTCCAAGTAGGATTTAAGCTTAGTTATATTTTGTGTTTTTGGTTTATAGTGTTTCTTCATTAGTCACCTGCTGATAAAAAATCTCTTAAAGTTAATTTAGTTCCTCTTTGTATTGGTCGTTCAAGATTCATTCCTGCATAGTACGCATTGGAATCAGGAGAAACATCTGCACCACTGTTTGTATTGTACTCAGGAAAACTTGATATATTGTTTCTAACATAATCTATCATTCTTTCTGTGTAATACTCAGCAGTATTTCTAACCTCTTCTCTAAGGTGTTGTGCTTCGGCAGTTGATAAAGCCGTTCCATTTTCTGAAGTCTTAGAATATATATTGCCATTCTCGATTTTAAATCTTAAAAAAGGAATAGCGTGATAAAATGCCCAATTCGGCAGCATATCTCCTATATAGTCATCAACAAGTGTCTTATAAGCACCTGCTAAAGTTCCTGCGGTTATTTCATCTTTTAACTTTTGTGTTAAATCTGTTCCTAACTTAGTTTCAACATAAAGTTTTTGTGCCTGTCTTAAATAAGGAAGCAATAGATTCACATCTACATTTAAGTTAATTGCAGTGCTATCTTTTAGCTTCTCTTCTGATATAAATAATACATATGCCATAATCTATCTTGGTTCTAAAAATCCGTTATTTTTCATTCTCTTTGGTGGTCTTGCCACCAAGTTATCATTTCTTTTTGCAGTAAATCCCTCAGATAATGCTTTAGTATATGAGATTACTTCACTAGGTTTTATGTTGCTTTTTGCACCTCTTAAAGATGTTTTGTAAATCTGTCTTAGCCAAAAATGATGGCAGTTTCCACCACCTTTGTAAAGCCATATAGAATAAGTAGCAGCACCACGAGGACCCCAACCTGGATTAACTGCTCTATTAGTCATTTGCAAAATATCTTCCTTACGATAAACTTTTCGAGCCGCACTCATTAACCTGCAAAATTCTCTTGTTTCTCCCTCTTGTCTTAAAAAGTTATCTTTAGTATAAACATATCTAACTTTGTAATAATCATTAAAGTCTTTATTAACGCCATCTTGCACACTTCTTGCGTTTGGTCTTGCAGTTCCTGTTGATGCAAGTTCTATCTTTTCATTAACTATATTGTTAAGTTCTTTTTCAAAGTCAAAGTCTTGATGTTCTCCATCTACTACTTCTTCATCTACTAACTCCCATTCTTCAGGCATATCTTCTCCACATTCAGCAATAAATTTCTCTAACTCAGTTTTCTCAGCTTTCATATCTGTTGCTTCTTCGTGTCCTGTACACGCCATATAAACAGTTTCTCCCTCTAGTTCGTGTTCGTGATAACCCTCACATCCTTTTGTCTTTGCGTGTGCCTGTGCTTCTTCTATTGTGCTGAAAACAGGTTCGCCATCTATCATTCCAACTTTGCTAAACTTTACTTCTTGCTCAATTGTATCTTCATCTCCTAATGGTTCAAGTCCTAGTTCTTCCCTAATTTCATCAGTAGTCATTACTTCTCTTATTGTCTTAGAGTCAAACTGAACTGTTATTGGTTTTAATTGTACAAAATTAACAGGCAAATCCATATTGTTAATTTGAAATATCTTTCTTAGTTGTTTAACCATCTGATCTTGGAACGGTTTTACAACTGTGTTTAAATAGAAGTTTGCAGCGTTTATAAGCTCATCTGTATTGCTTGAGAAGCCATTAGTACTATCCAACCCCATAAGTGTCTTAGAAGTCACCCTATGGCCTGACAGGATGTTTTGCACTAATAGTTCTTGGAGTGCTAAATAGCTTTTATCTAAATCACTTGTGCTTATTGGTGTTACTTCAGGAGTTCTAGTTTTATCATCTGAGAATGTTAATACAAACTTCCCTGCATTATTTTCAGAACAGAATTTATCTGTCAAACTTTGTTCTATTTGTCTTCTCTCCTCAGCAGTTGGTATACCGTTTGCAAAGCTAATCATAAAGCTGCCTGCAAAACCGTTGGATATGTTGTTTAGGTGATACTCAGAAACTCTTGCATCAATTAACGCCCAATTATTACAAGATACATAATCAGGTGTGTAATAAGAGTTCATATTAGGAGAATATAAACCTGAGTACATTATCTGATTAGCTGAGGTTCTGTCATTAGCATTAAAAGCAGGTACATAATACGGTTTGTGCATTCTAGTATTACTCCAATCTGAGCTTACATAATAACCAGGAGTCTTACCAAACTCATCAGGTCTGGCACATCTAATTTTTTCTACTGCTATATGATATATTTCTGATATTTGTGTCCTGTCTTTACTCCATACTATATTAAGTGCAAAAGCACCCTGTAATTTAAAATCAAATGCTAGTTTTTTTATAACCTCGTGCAGACTTTCGTTGCTATTAGCTCTATTTATAAAGTTTTGTAGTTTAACTCTTGTTTCTGCGTTTCTCTCTTCTTCATCTTCAATTATTAATGCTTCTCCTGCAATCATCTCAGAAGTTGCATTAACGATAGCAGCCGTAATTGAACTAGAATAATATAAGTCAATAAGGAACTGTGGATAGAGGTTTCTCCAATCATCTGTTCCATATTCTATCCAATCTCTATTTCTAACCTCAGAAATCTGTGGACTTGTGCTTGTTGATAAATCTATATTAATTATATTATCTTTCATATTTTTTATTTTATAAACTTGCTAGTCTAGTATTTATATTAGCTACTAGTGTTGCACTTGTTTCTCTAAATATCATTATTTCTTCTATCGTTCCATCAAATGGACTTTGATCTGTTCTTCTAACTCCTATTGTATCAATATCTGATGTTCCTGCTAGAGTTCCTGAATCAGCTTGTTTTACTCCATTTACATAAAGATTCAACAGATTAGAACTATCTCTTGTTATAACTATATAATCAGCACCCCAAGTTCCTGAGTCTAAATCTAAATCAACTGCCGTTCCTGCATCTATTTGAACTCTAATTTTTGAAGTTCCATTATATCTTATAAATTCACCTGCGGTGGTATTATCCGCTATAACTGTTCCTGTATAACTTGTAGGTGTTGCTTTAAATCCTATTGTAAAAGCACCTGCAATACTTATTTGGCTAGAGCTTTGTAAGTTTTGAGTATTTGTAGGATTAAAAGTTAAAACACCTGAAGAATAGCTTGGTTGTTCGCTTGTAGTAGCTTGAACCATATCTACTCCAAAAGTACCACTATCTCCCCAAGATGAAACGCCTACCCCTGACAAAGTAATTAATGTGCCTTTTCTATACCAAGCACCTAAATCAGCACCCTCATCAGTTGGCTGCCATCCCTGTCCATAATAAATATAGTTTGTTCCACTTGGTTCAGTATGTTGTGTATATTGCACTTCTTCTGTTCCACTCTTTTCAGCTACATACATTTTTCCCTTTGTTACTAATCCCTGTACTACTCCTTTATTTACTGCGGCAGGTGTTAATACATCTGTTTCTGTTGCAGGTGCAAAACCATTAGAAATAATAACTTCTTCTTCCCAACTAACCTCATAATATTCGTATTTCCAAAATCCTGCTGGGAGTAGGTTTACTTTACCTGCATAAACATCAGGACTTGGACTGTATAAGTATTGAAATTCTGTATATCTATTGTTTATTGTTTCAACAGAAGCATAAGCATACTGAACAGAATCATCCATATCATTAGTAAATTTTACTAAATGTCTAATTAAAGATGAACCTACGGTTGTATCTATTCTGTTGTCTTCAGTTTGAATATATGATTTGAAGTCAGTTTCAGTTATTGCCTGTATCATACTATATAATAGAAAAAGTCTGTTTTTATTTGCTAATATAAAAGAAAAGAGGACATAATAGTCCTCTAATCAATGAATATATATAAAAACTACCAATTATAAGTCAGAAGAAACAATTGGAATTGCCGCACCTGAATCTAAATTGTCAAATGGTGCAGTAGTATAATCTTTCACCATTGCAAATGGTTGTGTTTCCATTCCATCAAATGTAAGACTATATCCGTTTCTATCTCCCCAAGCAGCACCTGTATCCATAGTTCCTGCATTAAGCGACATTCCATTCACCATACCCATTGCAGTTATGATGTTATGTCCGTTTGCTAAAGTAGCATTTAATTCTGCAAATATAACAGTTTTTGTAGCAGCTAAGAGTTTTATCTCTGCTTGATCTGCTCTGCTTAATTTGTTGTATATTATATTTATCGTAGGAGTGTAATATAATGTTCCGTTTTCCGTTGAACCTACGATAGTGTCTGTAAGTGAAGAAGTACCAATAGGTAAGATATATCTGTAAATGCTATTTGAACCCATATCTATATCATCAATTTCTCTCACCTGGTTAGGTGCTGCCGTTGAATCATAAGTTATAGATGTGATTTGGTCAAATACTGCGAAATAAACCGCCTTAATCCCCCCAGATATTCTGTTGCAATCTAAGTTTCTTCCCCTAGTTAGTGAAGTACACGCCATATTATTTTATTTTTTAAGGGTTAAGGTTGCAGAGGGTTTTACCCCCCTGCTTCCATTAATTAAGTTTATTATGATTGTCTTACAACATCAGCACCAACTCCTGCTACAACTCCTGCAGTATATCGTGCTACCATTCTAATTGTATCATCTCCTGTTACAGGTGCCATATCTAGCAAAGAAATTCTTGTGCTATCCGAAAGCAGGTCTGTACCAAAAAATAAATTTGATTTTTGACCATATACCATTTGATTATCCACCATTCCAGGTACTACGGCTATTTTTACGCCTTCAAAAACAGGCTCATAATCTCCATTCATATTATATGCATTAACATATCCTAAAGCTGAAATTGCTTGAATGTAGAACTGATATGTTTTTTGGTTCATAAAGATATAAGCATCATCTTTCCCTAAAACATCAGAAGCAGTTCCACCTAAGATATCAGTAACTAAAGTTTGTAAGTTAGCGATAATGTTTGCTGCCGTATAAGCTGCTGAAGCTGCTGACTGAACAACAGTAGCATCAGTACCTGGCAATAACCAATATCCTGTGAATCCGTTGAACTCACCTGGAGTTCCTGTTACTCCACCCCATATAGAAGATTCTGTTGCATCTGCGATAATCTCTCCCATATATGCGATAACATAGTCATCAAAAGAAAGACTAGAAGCAGCATCTCTACCTGCTCTCATATTCATTGACTCCCAACTCGTTATAAGCGTTTCCTTACAAATGTCCAGGTTAATCTGTAAAGATTTTGGACTAAGAGTCGCTTCTGTAAGAGCAAGATTTCCTGATGAACTATATGTACAACTGTTATCAAGAACAAGTCCTGATGCATCCATTTTCTGAATGTTTTGTTTATATTTTATGTTTTCTAAAACTGTCAAAAATTCTAATGATTTTGCTTGTTTTAGTGCAGCGTGGATATAGAACCCTGCTGCCGTGCCGTTATAATTCGGCTGATTTACAGTAAATGCCATAATTTAATTTTTTTTGTTGTTATTATTTATCTCTCTAAGTCCATTAAAATCCTTTCACGCTTAGGCAGTCTGTTATAAGCTGCCTTTGACATTCTTGGTTTTTCTGAACTAAATTTATTTGTGTTAATAGGTGCTTCAGCAGGAGATTCAGATAATTCTGTTTTTAACTTCTCATTTTCTGCTTTAAGCTTTTCAATTTCTTCTTCTGCTGAAAATTCTACTGTTTCTGTTTTTTTAATTGTTTTAGGTTTGTCAGACACTTCTTCAGGAGTTTCTTCTGTCATTTCCACATCCTCAGAATCATCATCACCTAATCTTCTTTTGATGTCCGCAATAGCATCTTCTAGGTTTTCAACTTTGTCTTTCATTTCTTCATAAGTTTTCGCCCAGTCAGTTTCTTCTGCTCTGCTTTCATCTTCAGGTGCTAATGCTACCTCTTCTGACATTTCTTCATCAGTTACTTCTTCTTCAGTTTCTGATTCAATAACCTCAGCGACTACACCTTCTTCTTCAACTCTAAATGATACGCCTGTATCAACTTTGTAAGTTCCGATAGGTAAAGGTATTGTAGTTCCATCTTCAGTTAAAACGCTGATGTCAACGCCTGATTCTAACTCCTCAGCAGTAGAAACGAAAATAGTTCCATCATCACTTTTCGCCTGCCAAGCTAATTTTAATTCTTTCTCAGCTTTGTTCAAGCCAAGAGCTACTAGTATTTGTTCTTTAATATCCATAGTTTCTTTTTTAATATAATAGAATTATTTTGATTTTGTTTGATTTTCCTTTATTATCTCGTTTAATGCTGATAGTATTTCCTCATCAGTTGGGTTCTTTTGTTGCATAGCTTCAAACTTGTCTGTAAAGTAACCTTCGATTGAAAGTCCTTTAAGTTCTCCTGCTTTTATTTTTTGCCATAACTCATCGTTGTTAATTTTCATTTTAACGAACCAAGTCCCATTCGGCAAATCAAAGCCATACATTTTAGACTTATCCATATCTCCCTCTTTAATCCAAGACTCAACAGTTAAAACTCCTGATACTCTTTCGTTGTGTTCGTGAGTAGCTTTATGATGATTGTTATGCTTTAAATATAATTCACTAGCTTTTCTAACTGTTTCAGGACTAAAATATACATAGTATTCTGAGTCTGTGTTAGGATCATATCTGAATATTTGCTTATTAGGTATTAGAGCAGGTGAAACTATCATTCGTTTCTCCTCATCTACTTTAGCAAATGTTAAGTTATTCTTTTCTTTGCCAAAGAACACAAAGTCCTGCTCGATTGCAGGTGCTGATACTAAGCTAATAGCATCTATTGCTAGTTCCTGTGCATCATCTGAAATGACTAACTCTTTTATTGCGGTTATCTTTTCGTAATAACCTGCATTAGCGGCTTCACATTCAGCTATTGAATCATATTCGCAGCTTCCTGTTTTACCCCATTTTACTTTTCCATTTTTACATTTTTCACAAGGCATATTATATAATAGATTTTAAGTTAATATATTTGATTTTTAAATTGTAGCTCTCCTTCTTATGTTTGCTAATTGATCTTGACTATTAGTCATTTCATCAGTTACTACAAACGCTTTAACAGGTTCAGGTGCTATACCGCCACCTAGTTCAAAAGCACCTGACATCATTTGTGGTGCAGGGGGTTGTGTTTCGGCAGGTATTGAGCCACCACTATCACCGCTACCGCCTGGAATATCTGTTTGTAATATTTTTCTAATATTTGCAAATCCTGCTGCTATAACTGCACCTGCTGATATAAACCCTAAAGCACCCCCCTGTGCATATGCCTTAGTAGCACCTGTATAAGTATCTATTGTCGCTTGTGCAACTGCTAGAGCTTTGTTGTCTCCTGCTAATGCACTTAAAGCACCTGCCAAACCTGCATATGCTTCTAATTGTGCATTTGCATTCTCTACTGCTAATTTTGCTGCTTCTTCATTAGTTGCTGCTTGTTCTCTTTGTAATGATACTTGATTAATTAATTGTTCAGATTGAAAGCCTGTTATTTGTGCTTCAACTGCTTTTTTCTCATTTAATGCTTCTTGCAGTTTTATTTGATTTTCTAAATTATTGTTTTTATTTACATCTGCTTGTGCTGATTGAATTTGAATGTCAACTAATTTTAACATTTCTTCTTCTTGCTCTTTAAGCACTCTCCCTAATTCTTCGTTTGCTGCTATTCTTTCTTCAAAAGTTTTAGTTTCATCATCTCTTACCTGTCTTAATTTTTCTGCCTGTCTATCATATTCTTCTATAAGACCCTGAACTTTAACTGCTGCTAATTCGCTTTCATTTCTTAATCCCACAACAGATTTTGCCTGTTCGAAAGTAGCTTTAGTATATTCTTTAATCTTGCCTGTAATATTAGAAATAGTCTTTTCCATTTCAACAGTTTCGGCTACATTACCTGTTATAACTTCAGTCAGATTTGTTACTGCTTCTTTTGCGGTTTCTGAGGCTCCTTTAAAATCCCTTTTAAATATTTTCACCATTGCTTTTCCTAAACCACCAATACCCTGTATAAGATTTTTAATTCTAGTAGTAACTTCTAGAGCCAACATTTTACCAAATTCTGTAACTTGTTTTACTGCGGTACTACCAAATATTTTATCAAAGAATCCTGTTGTTGTTTGTATATTACTCTCTATAAATTTAAAAAAGTCATTAAATGTAATGCTTAAAAATTCCATCCCTGTATTAAACAAATCTACTACTCTTTGATTCTTCCCAAAAGTTTCTTCTAATATTTCAAATGCCTTATTTAATACAGTTACAAATCCTGTTGCTTTTAATAGATTTCCAAAACTAAGAGATAGTTTTTTTACATCACTACTTGCTCCTTTTGTTGCTTTACCTAATTTCTCAGTATCTTTAGTAACTTCTCCAATATTTGATTTTACTTCTGCTTCTATTATTTCTGCCATAATCTTTTATTTATAGTGCTACTCCTGTTGTTATTTGTGTAAGTGTTACATTACTACACCATTCTATTGTTTCGTTTGCAAATCCTCTTACTCTTATTGCAAAATTCGTTCCTGTTGCAATACCTGTTGGCTGCCAACTGTTCACATTTGTTCCTGAACGCTTTATTATATCCCTTTCTCTGTTTACTGTTACTGTTCCTGATTTGTTGATTATAACTCCCCTTTCTACCCAACTTCCATAATCGCCAACTGATCCTGCTGCTGAACCTCCAACTCTGACCGCTACAACATCAGCGTGAAAATAAAATATAGTATTATCAGGAACTGCAAAATAGCTGCTCGTTGTGTTGTTTAGATAACTATGTGTGTTTACTCCATCTGTGGTTTGTGTTCCATACAATAATTGTATGCTTTGTCTTTCTGCTAAATTATCTGACCCCTGATTTCCACCTAATACAAAAGAATTTTTAGCAGTTGCTTGTGCTTTAGTTCCAAATACAAAGGCATTATCAGTTCCGTTTGTAATGTCATTTCCGCTTCCTATTATAATGTTATTTCTTGAATCTCCTTTAACAGAATTATTATCTCCCATTATATAGGTGTTACTAGTTCCTAAATCAGTAACATTTCCTGTTCCCTGCACATTATTATTTTCATTTACAAAATTAGTTCCTAAATTAGAGTTGTATTTAAACGCTGAACAAGTGCCATCTGCTTCATTGTAAGTATATCCATACGCTTCACATTGCAACTGATTAGGAGTTACTTCGTTTCTTCCATCTGTAAATGTAACCACTCCTAAAGAATCAATTTTATTAGGTGTTACTTCAAATCCCTTTAAATAAGGAAGACTTTTTGAAATTGGTATGGGTTCAGGTGCTGACATTATGGTATAAGTATAAATTCAACTGTGGCTAAGTCGTTAGGTTTATAATCTATTTTATTTATTCTAAATTCTCTATTTTTTATAAATACAGTATCAAACATATTTAAACTATTTACATCTCCTGGCGTTAAGTTTACTTTAATGCTCATTATTCTAGTATCAGGATTATAAAGTTCTGCAAAATACGGAAGCCAATATACATTGAACAAATTATTAACACTTGCATTTCCAATAGGGTTTATTAATTGACATTCTCCAAAGTGGAAGTCGGAAGTATCTGTTGAAACAGGCGGTACACTAACAACAGTAGGAATGTCTGTTAAATGAGTAAATTGTAAAAAAGTAGTAGCATTCTCACTTGAAGTTCCATTTTGTCCAGGTATATAATAAGTAGTATTTGCCATTGTTACTGCACCATTATTATACATAATTCGCGGACTGTTATCAAAACCTTCACTTGTTCCATCATTAGGATTATAAGAATAAATAGCAGGAGTAACAAAATCAGGAAACTGTGGCATCAAAGGTTTAGGAACTGTTGCTGCAAAAGGTTCAGGTATTATTTCTTCTTCCCCCTCTAAAATTGTAAATCCTGAAGCATCAAATATTTTGCTTCCGTAAAGATGCCCATCAACTGCTTTCTTATATACACTAAATGCATAATCATCATCATCTTCTACAAACTTAAAAATCGTTTTTTTATTTAATTCTGTTAAAGGTGTTAGTTTGATTTCTGACACATCAACTTTGTCTGTCCAATCGAGCTGAACACTATTAGGATTGTTCAAAAATATATCGCCATAAGGTTCTATTAAAATGTTGTTAGGATTTGACTTATCAGGTATTGAAACAAGATTAAACATTGTCATTATCCCTTTTAGGAAACCCCATTGGTTTAATTCTCCTCTTAAAGTTTGAACTAAAGTAGAAGTAGTAGCACCATCAGCAGTTGTCGTAACTGTTATAGCAGTAGAAGTGTTTGTTGATAATAAGATTGCAGTTCCTGTGTAATAAGCTCTAAAAAATAAAGTATCTCCTGTTTGTAAAGTAGCAGTAAAATTAAAGTTATATGCATAAATATTTGTTGCACCTGCTGCTACTGTTTGTGCTGAAACAGGATTGTAAATTGTTTCGCCACCTGTATAACTATGCACCCATTCACCATAAAGAACACCACCTGTTGAAAGATTAGCAAAAAACAAAGTTCCGCTAAGAGTGTATATTTGATTATCTGTTATAGCAGTAAAAACACCGCCTGAATATCCAAAGTCTGAAGATAAGTTTGTTTCTAACCAAGAAATAGTAGAAAACGACCCTGAAGCCAAAGTAGCAGCGACAGTATTCCCCATTGTTCCTGTTGTATTAAAAACAGAAGGTGTTAAAGAATCTCCCCAATTAAAGTCCATATACAGTTTCTCAAAATCTGCATCATCAAAGAAATTACTTGTATAGCTGAAAGGAGTAGGTTCAAAGATTCTATTGATTAGATATTTGATTTGTATAAACGGTCTAAATGCTTGTTCAAAGGTTGTCATCTCAGGCATATTTAATGTAGCATTACTACCTGTTGTTCCATCTGCTAAAGGTATTTGACCTGTCCAATCTACAAAAGGATATTTTAAAGTTGTATTGTCATCTCTAAATCCTGATGTGTTAGGATTTGTATATGATATTCCTGCGGCAGGACTGTCATTCCAACTGTTTTTAATATTTGTTTTATCGTAAGTATGGCTAAGTTCTGTAAAATCTAAATTATTGAAATCTAACTCAGAAATAACATCTGCTAATGCTATTACTTCAGAATATAAGTTTACATTGTAACTTATCTCTCCTTCTTTGTCTTGTATGTCTATTAACCTTAAATATCCTTCAAATAAAATAAATCCATCTTGTTTTAATTGACATTGAGTCTTTCTATAAGGATTAAAAACCACACCATCATCTGATCTAGTTATTTCAAAAATATTATCAAAGATTTGATTGTTTCTTTTTGTTGCAGGGAGATTAAATGCCTTAGTATAAGATTGCACTTGTTCTGCTGCATTTTTAAAATCATCAACACTTAATGTTAGTGGGATATCTTCATCCTCGTATAAATCACAAATAACCTGTCCATCTTGTAAAAGAGTATCTGTTCCTGTTGGTGTTGTTCCTGTTGGTATAACTGAAACATTAGTAATAGTTATATTTGAAGAAGATGAATCTCGATAATATAAAAATATTGTATGATTAGGAGATGTCGCAGTAAAAGTATGAGAATATGAAGTAGCAGTAGGTGTTAGAAAAGCACCTGCACTCATATAAGTTGTGCCTGAATAAACTGCCATCACTAATATTGAAGCAGCTGTTGCACTACTTGATGAAATTGTAAGTGTTAAGTCGTATGAAGCACCCACACTTAATCCTGATAGTTGCTGATACATTCCGCTATAAGATTGAGTGGCAACTGCATATAAAGTTACATTTCCTGAGCTTTCAGTTGGTGCAGTGGGTGTTCCTGTTGCAGTACTTCTTGATCTATACCAAGTATTCGGAACAACAGGTGCAGAACTAGCTAAAGTGTCCACAACAAAAGGTGAACCTGCATCATAAGAAGTTGTAGAATTAAAGTTAGTAAAATAAATACCATTAGCAACAAACTCATTAGGATTCGTTGACACTACATTGTATTGCCCATTGTAATTTTGTGGATATAATATTAGCTTTAAACTCATTATACAGATTGTGTTCTTAGTGTTTTACTCTTTTCTATTTCAAATGTATATTGCAATAATTTATCATTAGCTATTGTCTTTCTTGTAAAGCTTGATGTTGTAAGTCTAACAGGTGTTACATATTGATTCAATAATGAATTTGAACTGTCTGTTTGATAACCACTTAGCAAGTAAACTTCAGGACTATTTATAAGTTCTTCAAACATTACATTATAACTTTCGGAAACAAAGTCTGTGTTAACTCTTATCCTTTCAGTTGTATTAACTCTAAACGATTTTTTACCGCCTTTATACCCATCTGTTCTATATACAGACTCATTCCAAGTTCCACCTAGTTGCTGATATGTAGTTCCCTGCGTTGATAGACTTTTAACTGATTTTTTAGTAAATGTATAATAATCCCAAGCACCCCATTTGTTTAGCCAACATAGTCTTATGCTCTCATACCCTTTGCCATCAGGACAGTTTACATTAATTCTATATGTTTTAGAACTAACTGCTGGAGTACTATCTCTAGTTTCTACTGTGTAATAACCACCCTGTATTGTTCCTGCTGCTACTAATCCCTGAAAAGTAGAACTCCAATTCTGTAAGTTTCCAGGGAAAACTCCAATATATAAAATCATTAAATTTGCATCACCTATCCAAAAGGTAGGATTAATAGGATAAGCACCATTTGCAGTGTCTTTAGTTATTGTATCACTTGTAGTAGTTCCATCATTTTTGTAATATGTTATTCTTATATCATTTACTTTAGCAGACAAAGAACCTGAATTTTGTAAAAAAGAGAATGTTCCATAATCTTCTAAATTCGCATACTGAGTAGTTGGTGCGTTTGTTAAGAATGTCTTAGATGAACTACCTAGCTCTAAAGTCGATAAATCATATCCAAAATTTGCATTAACAGGGTCTTTAGTTAATACATCTTCATAGTTTAAGTACCCATTAAAGATTGAAAATGCAATAGAATTTTCTTGCGTTCCATCTTGTTCTCTTACTACTGTATCATCTTGATTCCCTGCGGTATCTGTTGCACCTAAATATTCAACTGCAAATTGAACACCGAACCATCTAAACCCATTATTACTTGTAGAATATTTATCTACTAAATGTAACGGATGTCTTTCATCTACTGTTGTAGCAGTACCTTTATAAGAGCTGCCTGTTGCTGCCATATTATCAGCTTTCACATAATTCTCTAAGATACTTCTAAAATCAAAAACACCAACTCCTGCGTTATTAGGTGTTGTTTTAAATGTGCCTACTAGATGAGTAGTAGTGTTGACATTCGGTATGAAGTCTTCGCTGATATGTACTCTTGCTATGAATTTAACTTTAGATTCACTTGCTACTGCCGTAGCATTTGACACTACAAAAATTATCTCCTGTCCAACAGGCATATTTTCGTATAATGGTTGCTGTTCTATTACTGAATTTGCCATTTGTTATTTTACTTTTATGTTTTCTATTATATCTTGTTTAAGTGCCTTCCCATATTCTTCACTAAAATTTTTCATTCCTAACATTAATGACTTTTGAAAAAAACTTATTCCGTGAATACCTTTTGTCCAAAGAACTTTCACTATTGCTATTTTTAAACCCACAGTAGTCATAAATTGTCCACCCTCGCTTCTAGGTTGCAACCCTTTCTTTCTTATAAAAGAACCAATGCCTTTATATATACTTCCACTCCCTTTACCACTTCCGAATTTATAAGGACTGTCTTTTCTTTTTCCTTTCCAATTTATAAACCACCTTCTACCACCCCATTTTCCTTTATGTTTACCTGACTTTATTTCTCCACCTGCACCTTTAACTCCTTTGTCTACAAAAGTTCCATAGTCTTCCATTGAAAATTCTACTTTCAATAAATCTCCCCATTCTGTAACTTCAAAGTTTATAGACTTTTCTAATTTACCACCACCCTTTCCTGCTGAGGTTAAATTTCTTTTTGCATTGTTTACAACTTCTGCACCCCAACTATTTAGATAGTTTTGTAAATTCTCTAGTTTCATCATACAAGTCCTACAAACATTTCAACTTGTGCATCTGTTGTTCCAACAGGTCGTACTTGAATGCTTGATAATGCTTCTAATGTTCCAAAACTTGGACTTGTGTCTGCTTCTGCTAATAGTATCTCATCTCCCTCACATAATATATGCGAATTGCCAGGAGTTAGTCTGATCTGATATAAAGTCGCTGAACCCACAAAAGCCACCTCTATATCTTCAGTCGTACTAAGGTTTGTAACTCTTATATATTTAGTTCTGTCTTGGTCTATTGCACCTGCTGATGTGTGCGGACTTGCTGCAAACACACCTATTGTTGTAGTGTTTGAATGATAACAAGATACTATTCTTTCAAGTACATCTACTACATTTGCAGTTGTTACAGTATTAGAAGAACCTCTTAAACTTCCGTTTAAAGTTACTGCTTCTGTGATTGTTGTTGTTAATGTTGCCATCTTTTATATTTTAATTGTTATTTTAAAAAATCCTATTTCTATTTTATATTTGCCTATCTTAAATTTCATTAGTAACCTGCACCTCTTGTATTAACAGGAATTGTACAAGTATCAAAATCATTCATTACCTTAACACCTACTTGAAACACATAACCACAAAGTAAATTATCAAACCTTTCTTGAAATGGGTCTAATGTGAATTGATCTTGTGTAAAATACACAGGAGAGTTGATGTCATTAACTCCTGCTAGTGATTGTCTTGAACTATGCCTAAGCATTCCTATAAAATCAGTAGCTATTTCTAAAGTCTGATTAAATACCTGTTGTTCATTATTTTTATTGTCTATAAGTTTTGTTAGTTGTGCTGCTTGATATGTTTGCCAATTATCTTTCTCAGAAACTAAGTCACAAATAAAAAGCTGAAAGTTGTAAATCAACTCACTATCTCCTGTCTGCACATTTACAGGATTAATGTGAAGTAATGGCATCTTTTCCATCTTTTCCAAGTTGATATCGTAAATATCTCCAACTGATACTGTTGATATCTGCTCGTGATACTCTCCTAGTCTAGCTAGGAACATTACTACATTATTATAAGTCTTATTGTTTACTGCCATATTTTACTTTGTTTTGCGATTCTAAATCTGTTTCATAACTTAACCAAGTTAAACACTCTAAAAGGTTAAGCTTTGTTATTGCATTAAGTTTTGAAATATCTGCATTTGCCAACCTATACATCACTCCGAACCAACTCCATTTGTCTGCAAATCCTGTGTCCGCAATTGCGTCTTCATTTCCATCAGCCGATGAGTCAAAGATAATTCCATAGTCAAGTATAATTCCTTTACGAAAAGATAAAAAAAAACCAATGCACTTTGCACTTGTTCTGCTGACATCTTTCGCATTTCTTCCGCCCTTATACTTATGTTTCCATCATACGCTTCAATAGTATATACATTCTCTTTTTCTTCAACTATTGGTCTGTACAAAACCGCCATTACTTCAGGCAAATGCTTTTCTACTCCCATTTTTATAAACTGCTCTAAGTCAGCATACTCACCTAAAGTAATACTATCTAAGTCAGGATGGAATCCGTATCTCTTACCATCTATTTCAATTACTCTTTTTAAAGAACTATCTTGCTTTGCTTGAAGTTCAGAAAGTTTGCTCATCATCAACGCGACATCTCTTAACTCCAATTGATTAATCAACTCTTTAGGAATATTAGAGAGTTCAGCTATTGTATTTAATGCTTCTTCACTTTTTGAACCCTTATGAAAATCAATTAGCTTTAACCACTTCTCTAATGTTACATCTTCCCACTTGCTAATTAATTTGAACTGCTTTACTTTGCCCTTCTTCTTAATTTTGACTTTCATACATTATATAATAGAAAATTTGTTTTTTTAGTTTAATAGTTTATATTTGCCTCAGTTTTTGTATTTCATTTAGTTGGAGAACCCCCCTGTCTATACTATTTTATTTGTCGTAAAAGATTTAAAGGCAGGGGGTTTATTGTACATAATATTTCCCTGCGTTTGGATTATCTAAATGATATATAACATTATATCTAACCCCATCTATTGCGTGATTATAAGCATCAACATATAACTTAGATGCTTTGTCCGAAAATATATAATTATTCAGCTCTTTAGCTATGTTAGTTGATTCAGGAGTTATTACTAATTCAAAATCTTGCATTCTTGTTACTCCACTTTCAATCGTTCCTTTTTTAACAGGTTTAATGTTTACTCCTAAATGTTTTAAATCAGCTATTAATCTAGGTTCTGCTGAGTCAGCGATAATGAGCATATCTCCCACTTTATCTAAAACTATCTTAGCTAGTTCTTGACTCTTTAAACCATTCTTATATATATGCTCTTTTAAATATATCTTTTGTTTACGCTTATCTATTGCAACCTCAGTAAGACTATCAGGATCAATACTGAATCCAAAGTCCATTCCACAAGAAGTCTGCAACCCATCAGGATTAAACTCTCCAAAACTCCAATTGGTGAACACGACGCCATCGGCACGGTCAAGCCAACCCCCCAGTATTTTATGTTCATACTTTTTAAAGTTATTATGCTTTATAGTCTTAATACGGTCTAGGAAGCTCGTAGAAAGGTTTTCTCTATTGTCTAGGTATGTACTATGAATATAGCACACATTGTCTTTAACTCCATTAAAACCTGCTTCTACGCCTTTGTCTTGGAAGAACCTGTTATATATCCAATGTTCTTTTGTTACAGGGTTTAGAATTAAGATGATTCTATTTTGTATGTCCTTTTCTCTTATACTTAAATCAATCGTATCAAATATATCTTCATCAATAAGTTCTTCTGCTTCATCAAGAACCCAAGTACTAATACCCTGTAATGATTTAAGACTTGCAGTTTGATTTCCTGCTGATGTCTTGATCCCTCTAAATAGTATGTCAGATTGATTGCCTAAGTTTACAACCTCAGCTTTATTTATACTAAATATATTCTCAAATCCTAACAGACTTATCTTTTCTAAGAACTCAGGAATGATTGAAAGGTGAGCTGATACCATTGTATATCTTGTAAACAATATTCTGATATTAGCTGACATTGTAAGCAGCGTTAGAAATACTGTAACTGCAAAAGACTTGCCTGATCCTCTACCGCCTGTAATTATAAAGTATCTAGCATCAGATTCAAATAATGGATTATATTTCTTATTCAGTTTCAGTTTCTACAAATGTTATTAAAGGCATATTAATAGCTTTGTCGCCTGAAGTTACATCTAATCTACTTGTTTCGTTCCACCCTAACCTAGTCTTAGCAGCGTGTATTACAACTGAAGGCACTTTGTCTTTTACACATTCATAGTACTTTGACTTTATAAAGTCCTGTTGTATGTTTTCTATTTCTTCAACTTTAGCTTTAAATTCTTCATCTTCTTTTAGCCATTTATAAAAGTTTGTTCTGCTTAGATCAGTTGCTTTTAAAGCAGTAGTAATTACTCCTAGACTTGACTCTAATGCTTTAAGTAATCTCTCTTTGTTAATCTTTGTTCTATTTTGTTCCATTTTTTTATATTAGAGCGAGTAGGTGGAATTGCACCCCTTCTTTGACTTGGAATAGCCAACGCATTACTCTTTATGCTTTACTCGCATTTTTAGGATAAGGTTTTTTTAATTTTAAACACTTATCTTTTAATTCTTTTGTTAGTGGATATATATATTTTAATTTTCCTTTTGTTATATACGCTTTTGCATTCCTATCATAATACTTCTTTATAAATTGCTCTCTTGTTAATCCTTTAAGACCTCCCCTGTCTTTTACCCAATCTGAAATAATCCTGCCGTGGTATCTTTTGTTATTTACAATCCAACTGCTATCGTGTTTATCTTTCATTGATGTTCCTGTATATATCCAATTTGTTGCCTGATATATTATACCTTTGTGATTTTGGTCTTTGTCAGCATAACTCACTACCATCTTACAAAGTGGAACATATTTATTTAGTATTCTTAAACTTAATGCTAGTGCTTTGCTAGTGCTTTCTTGCTTACCATTTAAAGCCATTCTAACTAATTCCACAACACTTCCCTGTGGCAAAGAATATGCTTTGCTCAGATTATTATTAGCACCTGTTCCGTATAATACTACACCGCACCATTCATTTTCTTTATTAAAAACTGAAAACCCTAAAACATTTACAGGCACACTTTTAGCATAGTGGAATTTTAAACAAGCATATTTAATTGCCTTATGTGATGCCTTTTTTAGTATCATAATTCTCCTGCACTTACTGAGTATATTGCGTTGCCATATTTACTTACTATTTTTGCTATTTCTTCTTCTGCATTTTGTAAATCATTTTCATTAGCAAATGTTATTTTTATTATTGGTGGTTTATTATTATTATCTTCTGTTAATTCATTAAAGTCAGGTTCTTCTAAGTCATCTTCATTCTGCCAAACATCTAAACCCCATTCGGCAAGTTGCACGCTATCCCATTCATTAGCTAACATATCCCATTCCCATTCTCCATAAGCGAAATTGTCTTTTACTATAAACTCTTTCTTTTGTTCTTCAGTAAGTCCTTCTGCTACTTCTATCCATACTTCTTTTAGTCCTGCATCTTTACTTGCCTTTAGTCGCATATTGCCACCAAGCACCATCATATCTTCATCAACTACAATAGGTCTTAGCTTTAGCATCTCAGGAAATTCCTGTATTGACTTTACCAACTTCATAAACTTATCGTTTTTAATAATTCTAGGATTGCTTGGGTTTCCTTTAACCTTACTGATCTTAACTTGTTGTTTCATAATATATAATAGAAATTATTGTTATTTATTTAAAAGGTTCATTAACACCTCGTTCTCCTATTAGCTTTTCTTTAGCACCATCCCACAAGTAATCACCTCTTTTTTCTTTACTTAGTGATGCTTCTGTTCTTTTAAGGTTTGGCATCCCATCTTCAGGTTCACTATCCATATGTTTGTTACAACTACACATAACATTAGCTACCCACTTTTTTTCTCTATAAACTATTTTAGCTTTAGAAACTTCTTTTTCTTCTTTACCGCATTCGCATTTATATAGTGTCATATTATTCTATTACAGTTAAGTTTCTGCCTTCTTTTTTAGCTATTCTAACAATAGTCTTAAAAAGTTTTTTTCTTTCTAAATTAGTTTCACACCAAATAAATTGTGTTTCATTCATTCCATCTAACTCTAATTTTAAACCAAATCTAGTGCCTTTATTTTTAGTTTCTTTATAGCCATATCTTTTTACTACTTGCTTCCAACTTACAAGTTCTATTGTGTCTTTATTTATCATTGTGCTAGTCCGCCTGTTTTAACTTCACCTTTTTTATATAGTCTATCTAATTCAAAGTGTAAATGATTAATAGCTTTTCTTATATCTTGTTCAGCAGGATTGCCCTCTTTTTTCCCTGCTCTTAATAGATATGTAATAGCAGTACCTAAATTGTAGTTATCAGCTTGGAAGTCTTCCACTACTTTTCTTGCTTCTATTTTATATTTTTTACCTATGTAGTAATGTGGTATGTCTTCTTTCTTTGTCATTTTCTAGTATTTTTATTAAACCCTTTTGCGTGTGTAGTTTTCTACATTTCTTTTCTTGCCTATATTCTTGAGGATTAAATATTAGTTTAACTTCTCTTACTAAATCATTATCATCATATTTAACTATCCATCTATTAGAATAATGCATCTTGTTTCTTTTTAAGTGTGTTAAATAACTCATTGTGAATATTTTTTATATAAATTTTTAATACCATCAAAACAAGTAGATAAACAAGAGCCACAACTTGTACCTGTACTGTAATTAGTATTATATATTGTATTGTACAAAGTTATCATAATCTTTTTAGACTCGTGGTCTTTTGCTTTTCCTGTTTTTAGATTCTCCCATACTTTTAAAACCTCATCAATCATTTCTTGTGGCAAATCATCAGGAACTTCAATCTCAGTTGTTTTTTGCCATTTCTTTTTTGGACAAGATTGAGTTGAAATTCTGGACTTGATTTTCATAAAGCACATACAGACTTTGCAGTTTCCTGTTGGCTTAAAATAGTAACTACAACTTTTACAGATAGACATTCTATCTTCATAAATATTATTAGGAACAAAAAACTTATTCATTTAGTTTCTTTTTTAATATTGTTCTCACTTTATCTATTGTTGTGAATATACTGTTTCTGCTTATACCTGTTTTCTTATGTAAAGAATCAAGAGTGCTGCCTTCTTCATAATAATATAACTTGAATAATTGTCTGTCATACCAATACTCTAATTTGTCTAACTCTTTATCTATTAATTCTAATTTCTCTATTTTTGTGTTATCTATTTCTTCGTTTGGAATATTTGCCACATTTTTATTATTAGCAATATTATGAGCCACATCATCACTACTAAAAGTTGTGCTGCTATTATAACTAGCTCCATCAATATATGTATAATACTTTTCATATTTATAGTAAAAATTGCTTCTTGTGCTTGTTAATGATCTTCTTAATGCAACTGCACCATATCTTATAATGCCCTCAATTCCATCTTTATCATATATATTTTTTAAAGTATCAGGATTCATTTGAAGAAAATAGAGCATAAGCTCTTGAACTGCATTGTTTATTTTATTTTCATCTGTTGTAATACCATAAGCCATTGTCCTAAACTTATCTGTTAGTTTTGATATTTCTATATATATATCAGTCATTTTTAGGTTCTAATACATATAATTTGCTAACTGTTTGATGTAACATTTCATCTAAGACTACTTTGTATGCTCTTAATGCTGCTGCATTTGTTTTCGTTTCTATCCCTGCAAAGAATCCATTTGTAGCTACTGAGATATTAATAGGCATTATCATTATCCAATCGTAAAAATTACCATTCTCTTGTGTTCCCTGTCCATATCCGTTAGAATATTCTATAATAAGATCTATAACTTCTAAATAATTCTTGTATCTAGTTTGTGTTGAAACTTCTTCTGCAAAGTTTTTACACATATTTATATATAACTCAACTATTGACTTGTGATCCTCGCTTGAATATATTGGAATGTGCATACGCCAAAGTTATAAAAAAAGTTACTCAATTCCCTTTTCTTTTTTTAAGTTATTAACAACCTTTTTATAATAAGCTATCTTGTCTTCATAATCTACCCTAGAAAGTTTTAAAGTTTGCCTAGCTTTTTGTTGTAGTTCATCAGCAGTTCCTACTCCATATTTAGAATCTAAAAACAACCCAAATTTGTATTGTTCGCCCTGTCCGAATAAATTATCTGCTGCTGATTGCGGTTGTACATTTATCTCACACCACCGCGTTGCAAGATGTCTTCTTGAAATAAAATGCCCTGCGTGAAGCTCTTTATAATGATAAATCCTGCCTGAAGTGCAGCATTGTACCATCCCCTCATTAGTTGCTGACCTCAACCTTATATAAAGACTAAACCACTTGTCTAGTTCTTTTTTTAACTTACTTATTGTTTTCATACCCTAAGTCTTTTCTCCATTTGTCTTGCAATATTCCTTTTCGTAGATAATATTTTTTCCCTCTAAATTCAGGTTCTTCTTCTTGGAGTTTTGCTCTAGCTCTTTTTATACTAGGTGCAGCAGTTAATTTATCTTTAGCATATAGTTTTAAGAAATCTGTTGCAGGTATTTTAAAAGGATCAATCCCCATTTTTTCTAATTCTCTAAACCAAATATGTGTGCATAGTCTACTGTCATTATCTTTTAAGCTTGGAACATCTCTTAATAAATGTTTAACCTTATCTTTTGTTTTCATAATGACAATAATATTTCTTTACATAATTCATAAGGAATTTTGCTTCGTTCATAATTATTTTTTTTTGCTTGTGTTCCGCCTTTTTTTACAATTACACCTTTTTCTTTTAACTTTTTTATTGTACTTCCTCTTGGAGCTGCTTCGTGATGACATTTTTTGTTGCCATTAAAACATTCTTGTCTTGGTTGCCAACCATTTTGATTAAACAAAGAATAAATATGATTACTCCAAATATCTGTGGGTTTTGCTGCTTTATCTCCGTAACGACAATACCACACAGTAGTTCTTGGCAAGTCTTTCATAAACATCATTTTTCTCATATAACCTCTAGGGTTTTCTATAAAATATTTACACTCAAATTCTTTGATTAAATTTAAAGTATTTAAAACAAGTCTATCACTCTTTGCAGCAAATTCTGTTTTTGGTTTTCCCATATCCCTGTGATGTCCGATCGCGGCAATAGAATAAGTAGTGCAGGGCGGACTTGCCCAAATAACATCAGGAATAAAAGGAATATCATCTTTAACAACAAATTCAATATCTTTAACTAAATCTATTTTATCAAAGTTATTAATATCAACTGAAAATACTTCATATCCTAATTCATCAGCTACTTTTCCTATTGATCTACTCCCTGCAAAAAGTTCTAATACTGTCATAATTCATCTTCAAATTTAGTGCAAAAATATGCTTCTAAAATACAGATGACAATAATTATTCCCCATACTGTTGTTAATATCTTCATTTTAATAGTTTTTGTGATTCATAATAAGGTACTGTTTTTGGATCTTGGTTAAGCGTATGTACTTGATAATAAGCATTATCGCACATCTCTTTCATTTTGTATGTCCACTTATAAAAAGTTCTGATATTTAAAAAAGGTTCTTCTTTTCCAAATCTAACTCCATATCTAAAAGCATCTTTAACTTGATTAAATGTCATATTTTGAAATCGTTTCTCCTCAATTAAATCTGCCGCAAATATTTTAGATAAATTTGCTAGTGTTTCTCTATCTGTTTTATGTCCTATCTCTACTCCTGTTTTAGCTACTAGATCAAGTACTTTCTCAGTTAGTTCTTGTATGTTTTCTTGTTTTAGTGGTTTCATAATAGTTTTTTAGCTTCTTGCCATTCATTTATTTGTGAGTGTAATTTACCCATTGTTTGCTTTTTCGCATCCCTTCTTTCCCAAGTTCTTACTGCTGCTTTCCAATCTTTCATTTTATTTTTTCCTATCATCCAATTTTTTGAAGAATAAAAATCTATAAATGCTTCTGCATCTATATTATTATTTCGCAAAATACAATAATTTTTAATATCATCTAAACTTGGTTTTTTAAAGAGTGCCTTTCTATTACTATCTGTAAGATTAGTATTAGTTATATTTATATTAGTATTATCTGTAAACTTTTCTTTATGGGGGTTGTTAACTAAAGTTATCACCCTTGTTAATATTTCTTTACTACCCTGTTTATATATGTTAACACGCTTTATATAGTTGTTATCTTCTAAATTCTTTAA
>VTLG01005970.1_pt1 | contig 29414 bp, 46 predicted proteins | sample 4694571 | NCBI WGS metagenome assembly VTLG01 (sample SAMN12604809, study PRJNA352737) | marine metagenome | biome: ENVO:00000447; feature: ENVO:00000209|ENVO:00000569|ENVO:01000036; material: ENVO:00002151; isolation source: viral sequences binned using virsorter ...
GTCATCAATGTTTTTCAAATGTAAGTACAGTCTTTTTTGCTCGTCATTAAAGTCCTTATTGACATCATACTCGACACCATTAAGAGTTAGAATAACTGGCGGTTGTTTTTCTTTTTTAGCCATTATTGACTCCTTGTTTAGTTAACAATTACAATTTGTACATTTACAACAGTTGCACATCTTATTCTCCTTCCTCAGATTCTTCTGGTTCAGGTTTACTATCTTCATACGCTTTCTTGACATCATCAGTCCACAATGCATTTGCCAATGCTTTTAATTCATCAGACTCGCCACTTACATCTGCATCTGGCATAAATGCTTTTCTATGGTATGAATATGATATTTCTTTACCATCTTCTAAGATAGATGTTTTACAGCGTTCTTGGATACATTTGTATTCTCCACGCACTTCATAATCATATGTATTCTTTTTTTCTAAAGCCATTTTAACTCCTTATTTAGTTCCAGTATAGCATCCACTATACAAAATATGTTATACCTACTAATATAGCTGATGAAGCAATAATTGAATTTGCTGAATCATTTACTATAGAACTACCGTTTCCTGCATAAACACGAATCCGAGCTTCAGCTTCAATGCCAACTACAACAAAATCGGTTACATCAAGTCCAGAAACCCCATAAACTGTTACACTACCACTACACCTTTTCGAAAGCCCAGTTCCATCTCCCAAGGTAAATGGTACGCTAAATGTAAAATATCCATCTGGGCTACTTACAGAACTGACACTTAATAATCCATTAACAGTTACCATACTTCCAACTTTTACATAAGATAATTTGTTATTAGTACCATCAAGAGTAATAGTTCCAGAATTACCACAAGTAATAACTGATGTATGTTCACCTTCTTCATAGTCATCAAGTGCATTTGCATTACTATTTGCAACTTGTGTAGCTGGAAATCTAATTGCACTTGCATAAACTTGAGCCTCTCCATCTGATGCACATAAAACAGCAGTCACACTTGAATTACCAAGTACAACTGAATTATCTCCACCACCAACTGCATTATAACCAATTACAATTTCATTAGTTGGAGTGGTGCTTGAAAATTGAGAGCCTGAACCTATTGCTATGGATTGGTCTGGAGAAGTTGCATTGCTACCTGAAGCATCAGACCTTCCAGCAGATAATCCAATAGCTACGTTGTGTTCTCCATTAGTATTATACTGAAGAGCAGATGCTCCGACTGAAGTATTATATCTTGCTGTAGTGTTATCTTCCAAAGCACTACTTCCAACTGCTGTATTACTATCACCGCTTGTAACTGATTTTAAAGCTTCAAAACCTACTCCAGTATTATTTGTTGCTCCATCACAAGCAGCTCTCATCACAGAATTACCAATTCCTGTATTATAACTTGTTGCGGAATCTGTCCAAGTTCCTGAACCAGACTGATATCCAATAAAAACATTTTCTGTTGAACCTAAACTATTTGAACCAGCATCAGTATCAAACATTGACTGATACCCAATCGCTATATTTTTTGAACCAGTAGTATGAGTTTTTAGAGCTTCATATCCGATTGCTAAATTACCAGCTCCTGAGGTCAATGCCCCTAATGCATCTCTTCCGATAGCAATCGTTCCTGTTTGATTATTGTCAGATGTAGCATCCAATGCAAAAGCTCCAATAGCAATATTATCATTTACGACTTTAGGATTACCAGCAAATGCTCCACCAAGTAAGGCTTGTTGCCCAATTGCAATATTATTATCAGCAGTACCTATAGAACCTTCATTTAAACTAAACATTGAATGATGCCCAATAGCAACATTACCAGTTTCACCAAATGCGGCTGACCTTAATGCATTTACGCCAACAACACAGTTTTTTTCTCCTGTTTTTAAAGCATCTCCTGCCAAAGAACCTACAACTGTATTCTCACTACCTGTTGTAATTGACTTTAAAGAACTGTAACCAACTCCAGTATTGTTGCTGTGACTATCTGAATTATCTGATAACCCAGCATTGCTACCAACAAATGTATTATTATTACCAGTAAAGTTTCCTAAACCAGCATATCTTCCAACGCCTGTATTCTCGTCTCCACTTGTGTTTCGATTTCCAGATGCGTGTCCAATAAAAGAATTATTTTTACTGCTACTTGTAACATTATCACCAGCAATATAACCAAGTATTGTAGTTCCACTTGTACTATCTGCACCCCCACTACCAGCATCATTATTAGATAGTGAGATTCTGGAGTTGGTGTCAAGTTTAAATCTTAAATCACCAGCAGTAGTTGTAGTATTTGCACCAACATAAAAGTTTATTTCAGTTGCTGAGTTCCAATCACCATTACCACCACCAAGAAGAAGTATATTAGCTGAAGATGAAGAAGAATATCCAAGCAGTCTTATGCTTTCTTCTGCATTGGTATAATGAACACCAGTGATACCACCACTTTTTGACGTTGAATTTGTTCTTGTCCTGTTAGCATCATTATCAGCACCAATGGTAATTCCATCAGCTTGATAGCTTTGCACATCTAAATGAGTTTTGGGAGTTGAACCTATACCGACATTTCCTCCATCATCATTTAATATTAAATCTCCAGTGCCAGAAAAATCATTAGCTCTAATTGTCATTTCATACGGAGATGATGTGTTTTTAATTATTCTTCCAGTTCTTGCATTAGTTCCTTCAGTTCCACCAATTAAAAATGTTATATTGCCTGAGTTTGAGTTATTTCCAGTAGAAACGTGAAGTTTTTCTTTTGGGTCGTTTGTTCCAATACCGACATTTGATGCAAAATAACCTTGACCATCTCTAGTTGCATAAAATTTATCTACAAGAGTTGCACCTTCAGATACTCTAAATGCTTTAAAATCGCCATTACCACCATCATCAAAAGGATATAACCATTGAAATCCAGCATTGTCATCACCTATGGCATAATTATTAGCTGGTTTTACAGTTACTCCAGAACGCCCACTTGCTGTATTTATATTTAGACCATAATTAATTGACCTGCCACCTAATGATGTAGTACCAACTGTACTTGGCGAAATAGTTAAATGAGCTTCTGGTGAACTGTCATTTATACCAACATTTCCTGTTTCAGTAAGTACAAGATAATCTGATGTACTTCTTCTAATTTTAAACTTGTCACTATCAGAATTATCTACATAAGCAAACCAATCAGTTGCACCAGTTAAGCTAAATTTTAAACTCGCATCACCAGAACCATCATTTTCTATAACCACATCATTTGTGCCAACTGTACTTGAGTCATCTCTGAACTGTTTTATTTGCCCAGAAAAAGTAGCATTTTGGCTGGAGTCCAGTTCTAAAGCAGTGCTAAATGAACTGCCATTATAACTTCTAAAAAAGAAAGCACCATTGCTTGAGCCATTTCTACTTGTAAAAAATGTATTAGCACCAGAGTGTAGTATTTCTAATGTTTGATTAGAACCATCTGAATCTTGTAAGGTTAAAGCTGGAGTTGAGTTATTTACAAGAATATCACCAGAAAAAGTAGATGATTGGTCGGAGCCTATGGTAAGTGCAACAGTAGCAGAGCCACCAGATGGAGTTGTAGCAAATTTTAGGACACCATCATCTTTATTAGTAGTATCTGCACCACTAAAGAATCCCATATAACCAATAAGAGTGCCATTCCATTTACCAAGCATCGTACCTATTCCAGCATCAGCACTTGACCTATTTGCATCTATTGTAATAGCATTTCCAGTGTCTCCAGCACTATGAATAGTTATACCTTCATCTCCAGAATCTGCTTCGATATGTAGATTGTTTGTAGGAACTGCACCTATACCAACACCAGAATCTTTAATATATACAAAATCTGTAGCGTTAACTCTTAAAGTCATCAAGTCATCAGAAGCGTGATTTTGATAAGCTATGCCACCAGCATCTACATCACTTGCATCACCAAAATCAAGTACACTATACCCTGTTGCTCCAGAGATTAAGGCTAATCTTGATTGGTCGCCTGAGTCATTATTATTTTGAAGAACAAGTTGATGCCCACCAAATAATGAAGGCAATGTTCCAATACCATCTTGAATGTATATAGTAGCATTTGTACTATCCACTTTAAACACATCACCACCATCACCGTTTTTGCGTACAAGCAATGCTTCTGTATTGGTGGCATCAATTACTTGTGTACCTTCTATAATCTCATCAAAACTAAGTGAGCCACCGCCAGATACAGTTAAATCTCCAGATACTACTAAATCACCATCTATTGTACCACCATTACCAAAGTCCTCAACGATGGCTTTTAACATTGAACTTTGCATTTTATACCTCCACTATTCTTACAGCACCAGTTGTGGTACTTGTAGAATTATAATTGAAATATATTGTATTGCCTAACCCTCTAGGTACAGTTAAGAATGTCAATGTATTTTTTGGTAAAATCATATCATTACTAGCATTTACATTTGTTTCACTTGTTGTGAAATTAAAATGTATTTCTACTGCTGAATGAACTCCAATAGTTCCAGAACTACTTGATAATAATTTGTGGGTTGTATTATTTACGTCTGCTGAACTTCCAGCAGTTCCAGCCGAGGCAACTGTCCAAGTTCCTCCAACTGTAGTGTTTAATGATTCTTGAACTGAATAAGTGTGTAAATCTGCCATTTTTCCTTCCTTCCTAAGCTAATGACAAAGCGTGAACGGAATCGTGCTTTGTATATTTATTTTTTCTTTTTAGTTACTTTCTTAGCAACTTTCTTTACTGCTTTTTTAATTGATGCCTTTTTAACAGGTTTTTTATAAGGTTCAAGGTTGTTTTCACTCATTACCCTTACATACCCTTGACTTTCTAAACTTTCAAGCTTTTCAGGGTGTTTTTCAAAAACATTATCTTCAAGCCTTTCCATTCTTCCTGTTCTTTTTAATAACCAATATTGCATATTTATATCCTTTAAAATGAGGGCGAGTAAAACTCACCCCCATAATAAATAAGTAGAATTAATCTACGTTTCTGATTTTGATACCTTTCTTGTTATCAGTGTCATCTATTCTTTTTACTCCGTAAAGTAAATCAGCGACCACTTTAGTACCCAAAGCGTCTATGGAATATTCTGACTGAACTCTGACCTCCTGTTGTGCAGCAAATGCACAAGCTGTTTTATGAAAGATAACTCCTGAAATGGTGTTTTGGTTACCACCACTATTTACAGTATTGGACATATAGACATCCATACCATATAGTGAACCAACCATTCCAGACCTTAATCCTCTATTACCTTCGCCAACTGCATCATTTCTGATAAAGAACTGAGCAATACCAGCAGAAGGGTTAAGAATGTCTGCAAACAACTTTGGATTCACAACCATTGCAACATCACCATCCATGTAAGGGATACCAGCATCACCTAGTGTTGCCAAAGCTTCTTCAAACTTTGCCGCTGTAAGTGTGTCATCAGCAGATAAGTCAAGACTCAACTCTAAACTAGAAAGTTCAGAATAAACATCTGCATCAACTTGCCTAGCTAATGATTCGCCCATCATTCTAGAGTAGCGTTCTACCATATCTGCGTTGCTTTGTATTTCAAGCACATCTTCAAATAATTTTGCGACATACTTATGTTTATTTACTGTTAGTTGTGTTTCTGTAGTTGCAGTTGCATCATATTCTACGTCATTACCAGCAGATTTATCTGATGCACTAATTAAACTAATTTCAGGAATATGCAACACATCACCAAACCCAGCACCAGAAAAGACTGCTGAATAATCATCAATCAAACCTCTGAACACTGTACTTCTATCGAAGTATTTATAGATTCCTTCACCCCAGATTTCTGGAATAAAGTGACTATCGGTACTGGCTGTTGTAGCACTACCTTGATACATTTTTGCCATTTTATTTACCTTTTAACGTATGATTGCAAGATAGCACCCCAGTTCGCCCTACGCTCTTCATTAGACATATCAACCCAACTTTTATTGTTTGTATTGACTGTTGCAGAAGGCGTTGAACTTGTATCAGGTACTGGTTCTTGCACTTCAATTTTAAGTTTTTCAGATAAGGCACGAAGTTGAGATACAGATAAATCTTTAAATGTTTCTCTTTCTTCCTCACCTAATGAATTAAGCAGTTCCTCTTTATAGGCTAGTTCAGCACCTTTAAGCCTTTCATAATCAGATTTCATTGAATCCAACTCTGATTGCCTTTTAATTGCTAATTCTTCCCATTTGTTTTGCTTTGCAAGTTCCTCTTCTTTTTTCTGTTCTAAAGAGGCTTTTAACTCAGCAAGTTGAGATTCTGCTTCTTGAGCCCTGCTTCTATACTTTTTGCTCTCAGCAATTAAATTACCAACTTCAGGGCTGGTTGGTTCTTCATTCTGGCTTTGAGTTGCCACCTCTTGTACGCTATCTTGTACTGTTTCTGTTTTAGTTTCAGACATTCTGCCTTCCTCTTTTATTATTAAAATTTAGTTTTAAAAGGTTGTTTTTTAAAATAGCCATATGCGTGTTTATATTTTTATATCTACAACGATATCTTTTCTATTAAATTTTATTATCCTATCATCTATTTCATCATTAATAAATTCTTTAACAAACTCAAAGTTTTTATCATTTAAGCCATATACATTTCTTTTTCTTTCAGCGTTACCTTCAAACTTAGCCCCGTCTCTATAATTTAATTCAACGCTTGTTTTGGTAGGCTTTTGAGCCTTTAAAGAATTAAGCATAACACCAGTCAACCTTAAATTTGGTGGAGAAACTTGCCTGTTAGTTTTTACCCCACCACCTTTTGACTTTTTTTCTGCATACTCTTTAGTATAGGGTGGAAACTTTTTACCATCTTTATCTTGACTAATACCTTTATCAGTATCTTCTAATATTCTTGTTACTAGCTTACCGCCAAGTATTAAAAACATTTTTTTCTCAAAAGGCATTATATCTTCTGTTTTCATCTTACCTCCCAAGAATGCCTACAATTAAAACCGCCCCTAATACCAAAAGGTGTTCCTGAATTAAGTGCTTGTTTTTCTGTATAGCCACCTTCAGGTTCTTTTTCTTTAGTTTTCCTACAACTATCTCTAGTCCTATCATCTAAAGGGCCAAAGTATGTCCATTTTACATTTAAACCTTCAAACACTTTATATCTGGCTGCATCATCAAAGGTTTTTATACCTGTATATGTAAGTGTTTCTAACTGAAAACCTGCTAGGGGTATGCCTTCTAATACTTTTATTGTATCGTTTACGGATACTCCTGCATATAAATTTTGAAATATTGCTGAAGTTAATCTATTAGAATGCACCCTAGCCCTACCTAACAGCTCCGCTGTATTAAGTTCTCTTAATGTTTCTAACCCTTGTAAACCAGCACCGCTTAAAGGTGTTACACCTCTTTTAGTAGCCTCGCTTATGGCTTTAGTTAATAGGGTTTCATATTCTTTATCCAAACCATTTAACGCATCACCATAACCTTGCTCAATTATTTCATTAAACAAGTTTAATTGACCAATAGCATTTATTAATTGAGTATCTGAAAGCCTACTCATATTTCTTACTACTGACCTTAAATCTTTTTGCAGTTTTCTTTCTAGTTTACTTATGTCAGTAATAAACCTATTAACTGCTGGTTGGACTTGAGCCATCTAGTATTCTTTGAAATGTAGATTGTGGTTGTTGGGAGTTAGCAACTTGTTGGTTTTCTTCCATAATCCCAGACATTTTACTTTCTAATTCTTCATCGCTCATATCTGGGTTATAATACAATAATAAATCTTTTTGGCTTATAATATTGTTATCCAGTTTCCATGATAGCATCTCACGCTCTTCTTTTGGAGATAGTGGATAATTTACTTCAGCAAAGTCAACTGCATATTCTTCTGATAAATTAAGAACATTATGAACTTCTAACACCCTTCTGTCTATTTTATACCTTTGATGCTCCCATTCTCTAAATACAGATATATCACTTTCCCTTGCTTCTAAGTTTTCAATCTCTAATATTTTTAGTGCTTCACCGCTTGGTGCATTACCTACTGAATCACCCCATCTAATTCTAAGTTGGTTGTTTTCTGCTACTTGGTTAGCCATTGATTTAGTAGCTTCTATCATTTCTACAAGGCTACCTCCAGGTGCTACATAATTAAATGATGCTCCTTCTGGTAGCATATAAGCATTATCTATTCCAGCAGATAATTTACTTTGCCCATCTTCAATCCCTGTAAATACAGGTTGCCCCAACCTAAATCTGACGGATAACGCTATCTCAGTCATAGCTATTGCTATGTGTAGAGCAGTTCTTGTAACGTCATAACTATTTTTTGAAAACTCGACTTTGCTTATTGGAACAATATCATATGGGTTGGTCATTAAAGTATTATCACCTACTGCATATCTTTTACCTTTTTCATCAAACTCAAAGTGCAACCCTTCCATTTCATTTCTTGTTTCAGACCAGAATACAAACCTTCTTTTAGAATCATCCATGCTTTCTATTTCATAACTATATCCAAAAGGCTCAGTGTCACCATAAGCATAATACTCTTGAACCTTTGGTAATACCTCATATTCTAGCCTTTCTTTTCTTTCATTGTACCTTGTTTTCATATAACAACATCCAAGCAACCAAGCTAACTCGGCATATTCTCTAGTTTTAGAATCTAACTTGTAAGTTATTTCTTTGTAATCATTATTTTGTTCTCCACCAATTAACCTTAATGGGGCTTGTTTATAAAGCATCATTCTTGCTTTTGCAAATCTAGGAACGCAAGAACTTATAAATGGCGGTACTTGACTTAGCGATTCACTAGCAAACCAAGCCTCTAAATGGCTATCTAAGTTTTGATTATAATAGAAATCTAATGATTCCATCATGTTATAATCTTCCTGAGCCTTTTTATTATACCCAGCATTCTTTACACTTTGCAATACTGCCATTTCAGATAGTTCAGGGATAACCACCTTATTTACCGATTTACCAAAATTATACATACCAGCCTCTTACCATTTTATTGAAGAACCAACCATACGCCTTATGGGGAATCTATACTCTATTCCATAACTACAAGCATCTAATGCGTGAGTCAGTTCCATATTATCTTTTGCTAATCCACCCCTCTTATCCCTTTGACATTGTTCTAAATCTTTTATAAGATAAATACACTTTGGGTCAACAGTCATACCTATTTTACCCTCGGCATCTTTTAGTTTTCTATTTAAAGCGTTCAACCTATCTACATGGGAAGGGTGAGATTTTTTAGCCCTAATTAAAAACCCATGGTCTCTTAATATTTGATGGTCGCTTCTTCTACTGGTTGTACTTCTAGCTTTACCAGCAGGATCAGGGTACACTTCTGTATTAGGTGCTATCCTTTTCATAGCGATAGCCAACTCTTCAGTGTTACTATTTTTCAACCTCACCTCATCATAAAAGTGTATAGTGCCGTCAGTGTACTCAGTTGCTAGCACAGCAGTATTGTAATCAACGTTAAAATCGCAACCCCACCATAACTTACCTGACAAATCTTTCGCCTTTATACAGTGAGTTTGCCTATCAAAGTTCCATGCAGCTCTGTTACCAGTAGTCTCAAAAGAACCCTCAAACTCTTGTTTAAATATAACCTCATCCATAGTTCTTTTGGCTAATGCTATTTCTTTTTTGCTAACAAACCCACCTTGTAACGTAGTAAACTGCCAAGATTTCCAAGTTTCTTCAGCTTGACCCCTAGAGTATAGTTCATACATCATATCATAACCGCTTGGTGTACCAATAAATAAACACTCCCCTTCGGTAGTTGCTAACATAGGCATAATGATTTCTTCCCATACGTGAGGTTTGATATATGCCATTTCGTCCATTACTGCTTTGGTTAACTCTACGCCTCTAAGGTTATGTTCATTGTCAGCCCCTTTTACTGCCAACTCTGCCCCATTACTAAATATTACTGACATTTCAGATTCATTTAATTTAGCATTATTAAAACCAGCAAACATTTGCCTTAATACTGGGAATACAATCATTTTGCCCTGTCTGTAAGTGGGGGTAATAAACCACCTACGTTCGCCAGATTCAAAAGCATCTTTCAATAAATACATTAGGCTTAATACAGTTTTGCCCCATCTTCGACCAGCAACTATTACTTTAAACCTAGCTGGGTGATTTAATATCTCACGCCTTGTTTTATTAACAGTCCAGTGTATCAACCAAATATCCTTTTAAATAGTGATTTAGGAACTCTTTTGCCAGCTTTGTATATCCTCTGCATTTTAGCGATATCCCTTGCTCTTTGAGTTCTTTTAGCACCTTTTAAGCCTGATACATAAGCTTTAGGAACAGTCTTGTACCCTTTAGCTTTAGGGACTTTCCTATTCATTTTTCTTTTTTTTCTAGCCATTACACTCCAACCTTTTTCATTGCTACTCTATGAGATTGTGTAAATGTACTGCCTTTTCTCATTGCAGTTACCATTGCCCTTAAATGTTTTCTAGTATGATGCCTAGAATGCCTTCTCATAGCAGATACTTGTCTTTTATTTAAACCAGTAACGCTTACACCTTTGACCTTCATCTTTTTCTTCTTCTTTTACGTTCCATTCTAGCTAATATGGGGTCATGTTTAATTCTTTTCCGCCCCTTTACTATCTTTATAAAAGAGTTTACCCTAGCACTAGCCCAACCGCTTGGATTTATCCCAGGTCTTGTTCCACTACTTACTGCTGCACCCAAACCTCTTCTATAAACTTTCATAAGAGATGATTTTTTTATTTTATTTTTTTTTGCTAATGTTCCTAATCTTTTAGAAACTTTTGCTGATATTCTAGCCATCGTCTATCACCATTACTTGTATTGGTTCTGATTTGTTTGTTCTTTCTTGCCTTTCTAGGGCTTTACCCTCAAGCCTTTCTACAATAAACTGTATTGCTCTTAAATCTCCCCTCTCAGCTAACTGAAACAGTTTGCTTATAACTACCTCCCGCCTTTCTTTTTCACCGACCTTGGTAAAACTAAATTCTTTTATGAGGTCTGTATAAGCATTGCGTCTACCATTAGGGTTTCCTGACTCGCCTTTCTTCCATCTATTCCCCATAGTATTACCTTTAGCGAACTGACCATTACTCCGTTTGTTTTGCGTTTGTTTATTACTCATATTCTACTAATGCCATAACGAAAGCCTTATTGAGTTTATCTATTAACTCTTTAACCTTCGTTGTGTCTATTTCATATACATCAAACTCAAGTCTGTAATTGCCTGTTGTTTTAAGATTCTTTATTCCTACCAACTCAGTAGTAAGAACAACCCCATCTTTATCTTTTTTTACCAAACTTCATCTTCTTTTTTTTCTTACTTCCTTTGGATTTTTTCTTTTTTTTCTTTGAACCATGATGGTATGGCATTGTAAACTCCTATAAATTAATTGTTATAATTTAAAATAAAAGGTATGTATTATAAAATATACAAAAGCCCCATAATTAACTGAGGCTTTTAAATTTATTTAAGAGTTAAAAATATCAGGCTTTTTTCTGCGAGTCCACTTAGCGTTTGTAAGTTTTTCTCCTAAATAATAATTGATGTAAGATTCTACCGCATTGTCAGTTTTGTATTGGTCTGGCATAGCAGTAGCGTGTTTAGTAATACCTTTTTTAGGAAAGTCAATTAGTGATTGATAGTTACTATTACACCAACTGATTACTTTTAAGCATTTATGAACTTTTCCATATCTATAATTATATTCTGCAGATAAAGCAATAGCGTGATATAATAACCATTCATAGTTTTCTTTACTTGTTCTTGCCCATATAGTGCATGGGTGATTAAAGAATGCACGTTTGTATGGTGGGTTATGTTCTGGTTCAAAAGCACTACATAACATTTGAGTTGATTCAAGTACCATTTTTACAACGTGTTTATTGTGTTGCATATATGCTGCCCTTATAGGGTTTTCGCTTAATACAAATATATTCATTCCCACTCCATATCTACATACTGCTCCCAAGTTCTATAGCCAATCCTAGAATACAATATCTGGTTAAGGGTGTCAACTGAAGAGCCATTTATACTGCAAACCAAATTAATTTCTTTTTCCTTAGCTATACCAAACTCAATTAGGTTATCATATAGTTCATTAAATGTTATCATTACTTACCTCCTTCAATAGAGTTTTCCAACCTTTTAAGTTGTTCGTTTGCGGAATCTCTAAGGCTTTCTAAACAAGTTTTTAACTTTTCAGAATCTGTATATTCATTATATTCTGTCCCAAATAAAGAGCAATCACTATGTTCTAGGTTATGAATATTTGTATCTTCATCAAAAAAAACTACACTATCTACAAGTATTTGAACAGATATATTCTTCATTATTTGCCCCCTTTTGAAGTATAAGATATTTTCCATTTAGCAGAGTCAAGTTTCCATTCTATATTATTTTTTCTAAAAGCATTAGAATTATGAGTTCTAGATATTAACCTAGCATATTCTTTATATTTACCCATAGTATTGTACCTTACCACTACTTTACTGCCTTCAGTGTATAGTTCGTCAGGCATAAAGTTATTATGAGCACAAAACTTGTTGACTAAAGTTAGTGTATTCATCGAGTTACTCCTTATTTTATTTTTATTCATACATAAATGTAATAAGGATATTTGTAAAAGTAAAGGGTTTATTTAGAGTTTCTTTAGGGTTTGTTTTATTTCATCATTATTATAAAATTTCATTCTGCATATTACACAAGCCCAAAGGTGGTCGAGCATTTTAATGCATTGTTTTCTCATATCGCATAAATCACATACAGTTTCTTTTTTCATAATGCATAATTTTTTAAACCAAAAGATTCGCTATAAGAACAACTGGGGTAAGATATAAATTCCTCATCGCCTTTTAAGTTTAAATCTAATTTAGATTGTAGGGTGCTACTCGGTTTATTTAGTTTGAGTATTTTAAAATCTTTACCCTTTAAAAACCTTCCAAATGATTTAGGACCAGTGGTCTGATGTACATACCTTAATTTCCAAACCTTATAAATGTCCATTTGATTTTTTAATTCTATTTGTTTTTCTATGTGGCGTAAATAATCTAATAAAATTTTATTTTCTTTTACTGACAAAAGAACTTCTACATTTAGTTCATAATCATTTTTACTCACCGCAAACTCATAATTAGGTAGTTCTTCAACTATTGGAATAACATCTAAATCTGCATACAAACCGCCATATTCGTATAAGATTATAAACCTAATGATGTCCACTTTCATTATTTCGTACTTGCAAGAATAATACATACTTTCAAACTCATTGTACTTAGAGAGTAATTCTTCACATTCTTGTTGATTCCATAATTTATGTTCCAACCCTTTCATATTCTTAAAAGAATCCATAGACTTTTTAAACAGGTCATTAAAACCTAACCCCCAATCATAAAATATTTGATGTATCTTAGTATGTTTTACCTTAGTATTAAACAGTTCATTTTGCATATGCCCCCCAAAATTAAAAAAGTTGTTGTTGGTTTTTATCTATTTTTAATGTTTTATCTTTTAACCTCAACTCAGCATTGCCAGTACTTTTTCTAATATACATTGTGCAATAATCTGAAAAATTATCTTCTATCCATTTTATAGAATTATATATGTTTTCTTTTGTTCTGAAAGTTTGCAACCCTCCAGGTTCCTTATAATAGTTAGATTTTGCTGTTATGTAGTCAAGCCTTACTAAAGATTTGTTTTTAATGTATTGCCTTATGCTATACTCATAATCTTCCCCATGATTAGTAACTCTTTCTAAAAAATCATCGTGCTCAACTATAACCCCGAACATACTAGCAATTATGTAGCATAATTTATTATACACTCTTTCCTTCATAAAATAAGCGTTTGCTGCAGCATACATTCCAAATACTTTGCTATTTGATTTTAGGCACTCTTCAAAACCTTTTATAATAAATTCTGTTTCTAAGTTTTCTAACTCTACTAAATCATCATCTTTTTTTCTGAACACACCATCTATATCATCGTCAAACATTACAAGCTTTGTACCTTCCTTATAGTATTTTTCAATAAAATTTCTTTGTTTTCCTATAGTATGAACACCAATAACTATTCTATAATTCGAACCTAAACTTTCAAAATATTCTATATACTCTTCTTTGTTTGCTACAAATATTGTTATTTTATTTTTATCTATAGAATACTTTTCTAAAACTTTTAATGTTTTTTGTTTTATTGTTTCTGGTCTTTTGTAGCTTGGTATAGCAATCTCATATCTCATTTTTCCCCCATTAGGTATTTTTGTGCAACAATACGCTGGTTTATTTGTATTCGTTTTAACTCTTCATTTGGCGATAAACATTTCCACATATTTTCCCTGTAATACATTACAAATGAAAGCCTTACTGGGTTTGAACCGCAAGGTATAAATTCAGTGTTGCCATGTAATTCATGTACATCGACCAATAACAGGTCGTTTGTATCTAAGTGTACACCTATGCCGTATTTTGGTAAAACTAAGTGCATTGGCTCTATATCGCGGCAATATGCTACTAAATTACCAAACCCCTTAGGATAATCGCCTGCATCGTAATGGTATGCAGTTCTATAATCTTTATTAATAGTGATAGTTGTAAAAGCTGTATTTCCTATTCTATAATTTGGGTTGGTAGCCCTAATCATTTCCATTTGTTTTTTATGCCTTTCGGGAACAAACTCTTTAAAACCTTTATCTACAGATTCTATTAATGGCATAGCCTGATTAAATTTATCTAGGTTTTGTTTATTGAAAGCTGTTGTTCTGCAAAAATCATAGTGAGCGTTTCTATCAAAATAACCAGCGATACCACTTAAAACCTTTAATCTATTAGCACTTGAAAAATCAGTAGTGCCTTTTGGATAAACATAATTCATCTTACTTAGTTTTCCATCACCTAGTGTACCCATACCTCTTACCCCACCACTGGCTGCACCCCTGTTGTTTGTTACAGTTGCAGCATATTTCATAGATTGATATGCTTTGTATAATTTATCTGGCTCTATATAATTTTTAATAAAAAACAATACAGGTTTGCCTGTTTTAGTAAATACCTTACAATCATAATCTATAACATAGTCGTAATGACTTTTATCTGCAAACTCACCTTCTAATTGACCAATTTCATATTCGCTTATTTTGTATTCAGCTATTAATTTCTTCATACTTTTCCTTTACTACTCTAAACAAATAATCAGCATAAACATCTGTTTTGGTATAGTCGCATAAATATTCAAGCATTTTAATCATTTCTTTTTTATTACTATCACTGAAAGCAATAATCAAATATTCTATTTCAGTGTTTTGTATTTCGCCATTTTTTTCTTTGGGCGTTATGTCAAACAACTCAAGATTTTCCATTGCTACTCCTTTTTACCATCGCAATTTAAACAAATTTTCCTAGCTTTTCCAATAGTAGGAATATTCCCTTTCGGATAAATCCTCCAACCCCTAGTATCTATGTTTTTTGGAACTTTAGTCCAAGTTTGATTACATTTTGTGCATAAAAAAATCTGATTATCTAATTTAACTTTTCTATTTTCATAATTATTTGCTCTTTTTTTAGAATTAAAATGATTGTTTTGCCTTCTATAACTTGTCCTTTCTATAATCCAATCAATTATATGGTCATCTTTAGGCATTAACTGGCTCTGGTAAGTAATCAACCGCACAACAACTCGAACCATTTTTTAGTTGCCATTCGTTATTAGGTAGTTCTTTTTTTCCGCATTTACTGCACCATGCCTTATATAGCCCAGTTGGTGTTTTTTTAAATCTAGAAACAAAAGTCTTTTTTTCTTTTTTAGGGATATTCCACTCTTTATGATTTGATTTCCATTTTGCCATTCTTCTTCCGATGTCAAAAGTTTTTTGCATTTCAAACCTCATTAACCTCCCATTCTCATTTGATTCAGTCCAAAAATTTACAAAATTGAACAACATTACATTATCAAAATCATACTTTTTCTGTAATGTTTTGCATTTTACCATAAATTTCTTTTCTCTTTTTTCTATATCTTCTTCCTTACCTTTTTTTTTAGCTTTATCTTTAGTGGTTATGGTAACCCTTTTAAAACCCTTTAATTCTAAATGTTTTTCATTCAACCTTTTTAAAACACTCATATGTGGCTTAGAATGCTCTTTTAGTTCTCCATATTGAAAGTCAATAAAAGATGGAATAAAAAACTGCTCTTCCCCTTTAATTGGCTCCATTTTTTGCTTTATTACATCAGGCAAACCTTCATAACTAATTGGTTCGCCTATAATAAACTCAGCCAACTCCCAATCGGCATCCCAGATTCCAGCATGATCACACTTACCTAGTAAATAAATCCATACAAGCTTGTTTTTAGTTGATAACTTTCTAAACCAAGCCTTATCCCATATCTTTGTATCTATAAATCTCTTAGCCACTTATTTCTCCTATTTTGTTTTTTAATTCAGTTTCTAACTCTTTAAAATCTAATTTATTTTTATTAATAATATTAGCTTGTTTTTTAAGTCTTTTTAACCTAGCCTTACCCAACGTAACCTCAGCCCACTCTTTAGCCTCTATGGGGTGTTTATGCCACCAATATAGATGGCAACCAACACATAAGGCTTTTACATTTTCAACGTCAAACTGCATTTTTCTAAATTTACCTTTTGGGTAGATATGTGAGGCGTGAAGCCTATCTGATTTACCACACCTCAAACATACCTTATCCCTTAGAATAACATATTCCCTAACCAATTTATTGAGTTTGTTTTTCTGAGCCTTGGTCATTTACCGCAAAGTGTTTGCAAATATAACATACGACTATATGCGGATCCGCCTTCCTGTATAACACCAGACTTATACATTTTTTTGTAAAAACTCACAATCATTTTTAAATTAGCCTTGTGATATTTTTTAGAATGGGAGGTCGTCATCTTTATTCTCTTGTTTTTGTTCTTGCATTAGTACATCATCAAGCCCTTTGGCAATTTTAAACATTTCAGGCATAATTTCTTCTATAACTGAAACTTTTTGTTTTGGGGGAACCTCATTATTATTTGCGACTAACCTAGTTGCGTTATTAAAAGCCATACCCCATAAGATATCTAATCGTTTGTCAGTATCTCTTTCTTTAACAGAACCATAACCATATTTAGTTTCTTTTACAGTTTTTATTTCCTCAACTGGTTTATCGTATTCTATTTTGCTGGGGTTTATGATATAATCTGTTTTACTTCCGTCATTATACATCTTTATGTTTACGCAATCGCCCTTAGAAAAACGAACCATTTTTTTCATAAGGTGCTGTGTGCATTTAAGGTCGAAAAGCATTTCATAATAAATTGTGTAAGAACCAGCCTCCGCAGTTACATAATCAGAGCCTATATTTTTACAAGGTAACATAAATTCAAATTTATTGTATTTATTTGTTACGCCTTCTATTTCATCTGGTTCTACCTGTAATTGAACATTTATGCTTCTATCATTATCCTGCGTAGACATATTGTATTTTTGCCTTAGTTGTAAAAAAGCCATTTTACCTCCTAGTATGTTATTATTTGATAAATTATTCTAATAAATAGCACTATAACAACTGGTGCTAAAATTAATGGCAAAAAATTATCAAGCCAATCTATTATAATTTCCATTAAATTTATCATTGTATTAACTCCTTTATTAGTTTGTTTAATATTGAAAAAAACATAAGCAACCCAAAACCAACTATTATCCAAAGTAGACTAGCAATACCCAAAATAAACAAGTTTGCTATCCACTCTGCAATATCCATAACAATCATTTATTCTCCATTTTATTTTCTATCCTATGAAGTCTCCAAACAATACTTATGTTTAAGGCTAACATCATTAACATAGAAAACTCCCAATATGGAAAATACTCAGTGCTAAATAATACCTCCCAGTAATACCTCATAATAACTCCAGTTTGTACTGATTTTTATTACCAGTTGGGTTTTCTAAATAATATTCAGCATATTTTTTCTGACCATTATTTGTAGCTACCATTTTTGTTTTAATGTCAAGCCCCTTTTCCCTCAGATTAAATATGACCGCAGATAATCTATAGCAACCAAATTTATCCAAAGCTGATATGCCTGATATCCTACCACCTGATTCGAGGTAGTATTTTATTTGTTTTTCTTGACTCATTATTATGACTCCTTTTTTAAGTTTTTTATGTCATCAGCAATATTTTGAAACTGGTCTGATATTTTTAAATCTGGAAAACTATTAGCCATATGTTCTAAAGATTCTATTATCAAACCATATTCTTCTGAATTTACTATGATTTTAACATTACCAGAAGGCTGAGGCAAAGGTGAGTTTGTAGTTGCGGAATCCCCTTTGAACATGACATCCTCAACCTTCTGGATTTTCGGAGCGTACTCTTCCACTATCTGATTAATTCTCATACACAAAGCCCCAAAGTGTATTAATTTTTTTGAATCTGAATCTAAATCTTCACCCTCTGTAATAGTCATAAGTGATTGAACAGCAGTAAACAAATTAATTGCAACTGTTTCAAGGTCAAGATATTGTTTTTGACTATGTTTATTTAACATTGGATATGGCATTATTTACTCCCCTTTATGCTTTTAAATGTATCAAACAACAGTTCATCTATCTTAGACATTTGTTTATCTTCTGGAACACTATTTAAACCTTCTGGTGTTCCAATAAAGTTCAAAAGATTTGCATAATATCCTATCTGCAATTTGTCTTTTGGCAATGATTCAAGATAGTTTTCAAATTGTGATTTTAAATCATCTAATGATAATTCATATTCTTGGTCAATCTTATTTTCCCTATAAAATTTAAAATTCATTATTTACTCCCCCTTTGATAATATAATCTATTCACTAGATTAGTTATGTTTTTATTTATTCCATTTGGAAACACTAAGGCTTCGACTATTTCAGGCATCCTATGTTGTACTTCTTTAAACTCTTTATCTATGTCATTAATTAGTTCATCCATTGTATTTCCAACTGCACAAGTAAACCTCATAGCAATCTCACCCTCGTACATTATTTCAGCATGATACATATAATTATGTGGTACTCTTTTCTCCATTACTTACCTCCTTTTCCATTCTACATAAGGATCACAATCTTTCCATCCAGATTCCAAACCTAGATTGATATATGATTCAGGTTTTAAAAAACATTTAGATAGTTTACCAGCACTTCCATCTTTTTTATAATTGTGAAAAATTACAAAATCCCTTACCCCATCTTCATTGTGACAAATATCAGTACAAACCCCTAATCTGGAGTAGGAAGTACCCATATCAACAACTTCACCTACGTCTACTGTATTTAATGTTTTAGAAAACTGACCAAATAGTTTTTTCATTTTAAACTCCATATTGTTATTCATATTCATAACCAATGTTAAAACCAATTTCTGAAAAAGTAAAGGGTTTTATTTATTTTTTTTAGAGTTACCTAAGGGTATCAATAAAAAAGGGGGAGAGGCAGAGGTGCTTGAATATGAATAAGGACGTAATGGAGTTAACGCCCTGTTCACCCCTGCCTTCGGGTAGAAACTTAATTATAAATTTTCAAAATAAAAACTAAGAAAGCTGTTCCACTAAGGAAATATTAACAGAAAACCTTTGACTTGATACTTCTTTAAACTGCATTGGCTTTTCCAACCTTACATAATGAAAAGGACCTGTGGTTCCGTTTTCACTGTATATAAACTTTTTAAAGTTTTGAACATCGTTTTGCATTGACTGTAAACTTGTTTTAAATGTATTAGAAATACTTGAAAAGCTTAACGTAATAGTTTGTATAGGGTTGTGTCTTTTAAGTGCATATTGCACGCCTCCTAAACTTTTTGTTAAGTCTACACCAAAATTATCTGATTCTAAGATACCAATATCTGGATTTATTTCAAACTCTAATTTGCTTCCCGTAATTATTTCAGTAAGGTTTGCAATGTCTCCTGTTGGTGACAATAACCAATCTTGTGAAGATGCAGAACTAAATTCTGTAATATTCCAACCAGCTACAAAATCAGTAGATATATTTGCAGAAGAAGCATAAAAGTTTGTAGAAACAGCTCTTTGAAAACTTAAATTGTCTGTTTCTGCAGCACTAAAATATAATGCTATAAAATCAAGTGTTGTTACAGTTGAAAAAGTAATTTTAAAAGCATCTGTATTTCCAAAACCAGAGACTGCTGTTGCAATAGATTGGTCTATTAACCTTTCTTCATTTGTCATTGTATCGGCATCGCTAAAATTGTTGCTGGATAATGTTCCATCATTTACTGTTGCCTCTAATAAACCACCTGAATCATAATAAAATGCTTTTGCCATTACGGAACCTCTATTGCTTTTACTTTAACACTCTTTAAGTTTTTTGTAATATTTATTATTTTAAATTTTTTACCATTAAAACTATCACCATATATTTTTTTATAAGAATCTAATGAATTATGATCAAACTGTATCACATCTGCTAATTCTAATGATAGAAAATTTTTCCTACTTGTGATAAAATCTACATCAATAATATTTCTTGGTAATGACCAAAACGAATCTGATGAATTTTTTACCCAGTGGTCAGCTAGTAAACCAGCAGTTGTATCTGTTTTTATAAAATCAGCATTAATTACTTTTTCATTAACAACATTATACCTAGCCTGACTTCCTGTATTTGCTGTATCATAAGACCTTGTTAATTGTTTTAAATTTTTATTATTATCAAAAAAATAGTTTAAAAATAATTTATTTACTAAGTCCTTTAAACTTATCTTTGAAAAACCTATTTTAATTATATGGTCTAAAGTTATGCTGTCCATATTCACACTTGGGGATGCGAAAAAAGTGTCGGCACTTATTTTATTTTGGCTATCAAACCTAAAAAAACTTTTACCTTGAAATCCTATTTTTTCTAATAATCTTTTAGAATTTATAGGAGAGTTTACAAAAAAAGATAATTTATAATTAGAAGTAAGTTCTGTATTAACATTATCAAAAGATGATGTATTTATATTACTGGTTGATAACCCCATGTAATTTCTTGCTATATCTTCTGCAATATGGCTAGGGTTTTCTATTAAAGAATTAGCTGACCCTGTTATAGTTCCAGAGCCATCATCTTTTCTTCCTGTTCCACCAAAAAAAGCATTATGCCTATTGATTGGTGTATATTCTGCCCTTACATAACAACCATATATTTTTAAAATTCTATTTGGAAAATTAATGCCACCAAAACCGCTGTGCATCCTTATTCTTACAGTATTAGGAATAGAAAAACCTGTAGAATTTCCAGCAGTCGGATTAGCTATACTTTGAACAACATTAAATACTGTATCGTTAGTAAAGCCTCTAATATCTAAATCTGAACCACCACTACCGAAAAAATTGTCAAAATTTATTATATCAACTTCTTCATTACCACTAGAACCCTGATGTGAATAATTTAATGCTATATAAAATTTAATATCAGTAATATTTTCATTTGGAATATTAGCTTTTGAAAAAGAAGGACCCTCGAACCTAATATCTAATTGGGCTAATTCAATATCTGATGAAGTTTCAACATCTTGAACAGTTAAAGTTGCGAATGTAGATAAATCAAAATCTAAAATATTATCAGCATTAGTAACAGATCCTTGCCCACCAGTTATGCTGTGAGTAGTGGCAGCAAGATGACTATTAGGATATAAATATAAATACCTACTGCCTAAACTAGCATGTTGAATAACGCACTTAGATGAATCATTTGTTACTGTTGTAAAGGTCTTTATTTGAGAAAGTTCATCAATATCAGTATCGTTTACCCACATTTCATCAATGGATTTACATTCATGCCCAGCAATATACCATGTACTTAACCTATTTGAAGTCCCACTTGGTACATGTTCTCCCATATCAATGCAAGGAGTTAAATTAGTATTTTTGCTAAAATTTACATTAGCAACTGTAGTGTTGTTTATATTTGTGACATGATCGCCATAAACAATAGGTTTTGATTTTCCCAATGATTTACTAGGAATGTCTACTGAAATTGTATCTGCTTCAGAAATTTTATCTTGACCTAATTCTACGTTCACATTAGATGTGCTATTTTCTATTGGTAAGCTAATTGAATCTTGATTATATACAGGTACACCACAAATTCCTTTGTACAATAAACTTCCATTGCTAGTATTATTTGTTTTATCCAACAACCAAATTTCTACTGGTCTATTAAATATATCATGAGTTAAAAATATATCAGATATATTTGCATGGTTTAAGTCAACTAGTTTTATTGAAAAACCACCAACAGATGAGACATGAGTCTTAATATCAATTCTTTCTGATATTCTTATATCAGATTGTAAAGAACCTAATACATCAACATTTGCACTAGCATCGTCATCATACACAGTGCAGTCATCGTTACTGAAATAAATAAATGAAGTAGTATAAGGCGAAGCAATTAATCTTTTTTCTAATTTTACAAGGTATTTTAAATTACTTGAGTCTCTAGCTATCTCATTAGTTAAAGAAGTTGGAAAACTAAGCATCAGTAGAAATCCTATTAAACCCTAACCTTGATCTATCTTCAATTATATTAGCTAGTTTATCAGCTTGTTCTGCACTACCTAAAAAATCACCTTGAATATTTATTACAACACTGCCCATACTACTAGCAAGGTTTTCTTGTTGAGCCTGATTTAAAATTAACTCGCCAGGAGTAAGCATAGTTGGTACTGTATCACCTTGCCCAGTATCTATGCCCTGAACTATACCTCCAGCTGCAAAAGATTGAGCGTCTATTGAGGCAACATTACCCATACCAATAGCCAAAGCAAGTCCTGCAGGAATAATACCAGCAGGCCACCCTCCAAATTGTGCGAATGTTTTATTTGCTGCTTCAAATGCTTTTACAGTAGCCTCTCCTTTTGCTAGTGCTTTCGTAAGTTTTGCATTTCTTTTATTAACACCAGATGCTTGTTTTGCAAGAGATAAAAACCCAGCTGCTTGATTTGTCTTAGCAGACAACTCTTTGCTCATAAATTGCATTCTTAATTTTGCACCATGTTGCTCTGCTTTTGTAGCATCTACTCCTAAATTTTTTAATTCTTTTACTTGTTCTCCAACTTTATCAAAATATTGTTTCTGTGCTAACCCCCTAACAGTCAATAATTCTCTTTCTCTTTCTGCATCTGCATTTTCTATTTCAGCTTTAATTTCTAAATTTTCTTGCAGATTTTCATTGTCAGCAGTTCTTAATTCACCCTTAGCTAAATTTGACCTCTCCATTTCTGCTATTTCATTATCAGAAGATTCTTTTGCTTTTTGTTTTATAAAATCAAAGGTAAATGATAATTGGTTTGCAACCATGTCAAAATTATCAGCGTTTCTTTTCGTAATTTTTTCTGACATTTCATTAATTTGTTCATCTAAATCTTTTACTTTACCTTTAGTAAATGGCAGTATGTCGGTTAATTCTCTTTTTATTTTTAACATTGACAAACCAACATGATTTTTTACAGTATCTAGAAACAATGCAATAGTAACATTCAAAGCTTCAAGAACTACGCTAAAATTTTCACTTATTGTTGTTGCTATATGATCAAAACCTATGTTACCAAGTTCTGCTAATTCTTCATTTGCATCTTCTACAAAAGGTTGTATTTGTTCAATAACTACATCCCCAATAGTAATCATAATACTTTGCACATTATTTTTTAATTTAGCAAACTGAGTATTAAAAGCCGACTCCATTTGCGTAAATGCTTTTGTAGATGCCCCTACTGAATTGGTTGCAAACTGCTCTACATTACTGCTTAGTGTGGTAAAGTTTTGAGCCATAGTTTGTATTCCCAAAATACCCTCTATACTAGGAATCAATTTTCTCATAGTTTCAGGGTCGAGACCTTTAAACTGTTTTATTGTATTTACTAAGTCTACGCTCCCGTCATCAAATCTTTTTATTTCTATCCCCATATCTCTCATTAAAGTTCTGGATTGATCAGTGGGGCTTTGTAAGGATTGTATTGCTGACCTCAAAGCAGTAGCGGATTGTGCAGTTGATATACCAGATGCTGTTAATGTAGCCATAGCTGCACCCACTCCAGAAAGGCTTAAACCAGCCGAATTAGCAAAAGGTAATACTTGCCCTAGGGTAGCAGATAATTCACCCATTGTAGTCTTACCTAGCCTTACAGTAGTAAATAATTCATCAGCTACCTTTTGAGTATTTGTAAAATCTAACCCCATTGCATTTAATGACGTGGTAAGTAAGTCCGCTGCTTCTGCAGCACTTGTAACGCCCCCAACCGCAAGTTCCGCAGATACCCTTAAAACTTCAGCTGATTCTGCAGCACTAGAAAAACCAGCCGAAACAATATCGTATTTAGCTTTACTGATAGAACCAAGAGCAAGCCCTGAATCACTAGCAACTTGCCTTAATTCTTTGCTCATTTTTTTAAGTGCTACATCACTAAAGTCACCAGTAAGAGTACTGACTTCTAAAAGGCTTTTTTGAAAGTCCCCTGCTAATTTTGCAGAAAGTGTAGCCAACCCAGCAGTTGCAATCCCAGCTTTGATACCTATTCCCCCAACTGCGTTTCCTACGCTTTTTAAACCACCTAATGCTTTTTGAGTACCTTTTACCCCAACTCTTAATATTAAATTTTTAGCCATTTTGTTCAGCCTTGTGTTTATTTATTTTTGCTACCTCATCTTCAATTATAGCAAAACAATCAGTTCTAAATACTGGAATAGAATCTAAGTCAGTACCTATTGGAACATTGTAAGTGGTTGAAATTTTATAATCCTCTAGCATATCCCAGCACCACTGTTTAATATGATAAATTGGATTTGTAAAAAAAGGCATTTCATAGTATAAGGTTTGACCAATGCCAAACTTGCTCGTTGATTTTTGCAATAATACATTTCCAATTTCTTTTTCCACTTCACCTATATCATTTAATAATATTCTTTTACCATTAATAGGCGACCGAGCCTCATACGGAAATTCGTATGTATTATCTGGAAAACCTAGCTGAGTAAACCAGACTGCGCATCTCAGTCGCCAGTATCGTTTCCCTCTTGCATACCCATATACGCAACTATGATTGCAGTCAATACTTCATCTTCTTCAGCAACAGTTAAGCCTTTTAATTTTTTTTCGGCTTCTTCTTCGCTACCAAAAGCAAGTAAAGTAAACTCATCTGCTAATGCGTGCAACTTATCTATTTTTGTCACATCTTCATCGTTTATCGCAAAAACCATTTTAACTTTACCATAATGCTCTCTGCGTTGCTTTCTAGTTATGTCGTTTACTTTAAATTCACCATGAGGTGTTTCAACTATCATAATTCCTCCCTTTTGTTAATTAAAATGCGTTTGGTGCCTCATTTTTAAAGGTTGATATTTTAAGTGCCTCTGAACTACCATTTTGAACACACTCAAATTCAAGTGAATGGAATACTCCATTTTCACTTAAATCCTGAGCTGGGTCACCAGTGTACTGAATATTGGCTACAATATTTAATTCACCTTCAGCACTTACAGTACCATCCCCTATCTTAATTGAAAGCCCCATTGTGCTTCCACTCAGAAAGTCTTGAATAATATTGTTTGCAGCACCATAATCAAATTCATCATCGTACTTAATCATTAAACTACCAGTAATTGCATACTCAGGAAATACATACACCTCAGCATTTCCATTAGTATCAAACCCAACTCTATTAACACCATTTGCAATATTAAAAGAAAAAGATTTCATAATAAATGTTTGATCCGAAGCGTCATCAATATCTAATGTCCTAGTATCGGCATCCATCATGTTAAAGTAAGTTGTTTCTGCAGCTGTCCAAGTTCCATCAAAAGTTTGTTCTAATACAGTTGAAGAACTTACTGGGTTACTAAAACCGCTGAAGTAATTACCAGAAATGCTTACAAGACCATTGTTCGCCCCTACATCACCTGCAATAGTAAGGTCTGAGGCTACTACTCCGCAAAGTTTAATTCCTTCGCCTGCAGCTGGATAATAAGCTAAATTGCAACTATGTGGCATACCGCTTGTAATCGAGCCTCCTATTGAATCTGAATTACTTGAACCATCAAACTCAGTTTCATGAACCCCTGAAGAATGACCTGTTTCCTGACCCACTAATAATAAGTGCTGTGCTAGTGTTCTTGGGGTAGCTAACATTTCAAAAGGCATTGTAACTGTACCGCCTCTTAAATTTGTAATTGTGTCTGCAGCATTTTTTACACTACCTCTTCCACTTAGCAACCTCGATTCTCTATTTATGTTAAATGTTGGTTTTTGAGCCTGCACCACTGGTTGCGTAAAATATGCAGTGCCGTCATTACCATCAGTATCTAAACCAGCTCCGAATGACGTTTCAGCTTTTAAGCCATATTTGACATTACTTACTGGTAAAACTCTTGTGTCAGCCATTTTTAGCCTCCTTTTTTGATTTTTCTTTTACTTTCTCAACAAACCCCATATTAAGAAGTTCTTGAGCAACTTTCTCAGTTACGTTTACAGTTTCACCAGACCTGAGTTTATTTAGTGAACTCTTATCACAAAGAACCCCATTCGGATTTACTCTGTGTAATTTATTTGTTTTGCCTTTTATTTTCATTATATAACCTCTATGCTATTGCAATTAAAATTAGCTACCCCTCTTAGAATTGTGTCATCATCTTCATCTCTTACATATTCTATTGTTGTAATGTGAGCATCAAACCATACTGAGCCATTACTATAAATTTTATTTTGAAATATTAGCTTTTTTAATCTTTCCATAATTTGAGCAACTTGCTTCATATTTAATTTTGTATATTGACCACCAATTTTTAATTGATATGATATTTCAATATTATACTCCCTTTGCTGACCAGTTGACATAAAAGTAACAAACTCATCTGAGGTTGGAGTAAGCACAAATGATTGATTACCCTTATGCTCGTCATAATGAACTGGCGTATTAAATTCTCCATTAATTACTGTGGCCAAACTTTCCATAATGTTATCATAAAATACATTTGTAAAATCTACTGGCATTAGTATCTACTCGCCCTAACCGATTTAATACCAGAAAGCCTTTGGTCAATTTCTCCAGATACTTCAAGTTCCCATTCATCATTAGTTGTATAAACTCCTGGAGAAAACCTTACATACATATTATGACCTACCAACTGCCAATACCCATCAATAATTTCATCATTTGCCATTCTTTCTAGTTTTAATCCGTTTTCATTACCTATAAATGTATTAAATTTTACAGTCGTATTTTCAGTTCCCGCAGAAAAGGTTCCTCCATTACTGATGATAATTTTTATAACATCCCAGGGATAAGTTGATCTGCCTTTTATATCCACTATGCCCCCAGTAGTGCTACCATTAACAGATACAGGTCTTAATATACCTCTGTATTTGTTTTCATCTTCATGTTGATATAGTGTTATTTCGCCTTTTCTAAGCCTATCAAGGAATCCTGTTTCTTCATCGTTCATAGCTTGAGATTTAATCTGGTCTGCCTTTTCAAAATCGTGAGGTCTCACTAAACTTTCTACAGCCATAATTGCAGTTGACCTTACAATAATTTCTGGATAATCATTACCAACAGCATCCGCAGTGCCAACGCCCTTGTTGGGGTATATTGGGAATGGGAGGTAACTTCTCACAAAATCGCTGGCACGTTTGACTGCCTCTGTCTTTAAATCGCTCCAGTCTCGGGATGCTTCAAATACACTACTATTTAAAGTGTTTACACTTGTACCTTGAAGGTAATATTCAAGTAAATCTGTTGAGGCTGTATATCTATATTGGTCATCTGAACTTGGTTGGCTAGTTGTTACTGTTAATTCTTTTCCATCCTTATAAACTTGACCGCTACAATCCCCTGTATTATATAAGTAAAACAGATGAGAAGTTCCTGAAGCTACCCAGTTACTAGCCAAAACTTTTTTATGGTCGTATTCACCTAAATATGGCTCTACAAACGAGAGGTCTGTAGTAGTGTTACAATATGATGGTTGGTATGTACTCATGCTTTTGCCTCTGGTATAAAAGGTTGTTCGATAATTTCTAATTCAAGGCTTCTTATTCCCTCAACGATTTTTATTAACATTTCTTTTTCGTCAATACTTGTGTTATCTAAAATAATATTTGCTAAATCTATGTTTTTTGCTAATTCTTTACATTTCATAATTACATCAAACGCATTTAAATCGCAATCATTTGTCCTTATTTCGTTGATCTTTTCCACGTTAAATATTCTGCAGCCTCATAAGGGTTAAATATTGTTGTAATAAGTCTGTTATCATCGTCATCGTACCTTGGGTCAATGATTGTAACAGGAGCATTAAAAATATTTTTATCATCCAAACCTAATTTATCAGCATAACTGTCCATAATTTTAAAACTTGCTACTTGCAACGCATGTGAAATTAACCCCGAAGCAGGGTCTTTTAAAACTTGATAGCCACTTACATGAATATGACCGCAAGTCAATATATGGTCTTTCCATCCCATTTGTGCAGCTTTTGCAACTCCATGAGCAGAATTCCACATTGAATATCCTTTAAAAGTATGCCTAGCTGATATTCTAATTTCTCTACCATTTGGAAATTTTAAATTTAATCTAGCACCCCATTTTTCATAAACACCCTTGTGGTCTCTCATTATAAAATCAAGAGGGTCACCATCGCCTGACCAGACATCGTGGTTTCCTGCTATCAAATACAGCCAATTAACACTGTTAACAAAATGTTCTGTAAGCCTCCAAGACTCTTTTGCTGTAACTGATTGTTGACCATGCAAAAAAGAAAGTCTTCCTACCCAATTATTTTGTACATCCCCAAGGTTGCCTGCAAACATACCATCTGTCTTATTAATTAGATTACATAAGGAATATATATCTGCAATATCAGTTCCATCGTCATCAATATGAGGGTCTCCAAAATGACATATTCCTATAGGTCCTTTGACTTTTATATCAATATTGATTAGTTTTTTAGACTCTTTTCCTTTTACTTTTACTGAGTATTTTCTTTTTCTATGTTCAATTAATTCTTCTATTGGTATGTAGTCAGGATCGGTTATTTCTTTTACAAACTTTACTTTTTCAAGTATGATTGGATTTACAGTTCTCTTACCACAAGAATTACACATCCATTGTTGTCTTTTAGATTTTGCTCTGTATAAATAGCCATGTTTTCTAATACTTCTACTACCGCAATATCTGCATCCTATAATATTACCATCTACATCTTGTACAACATCACTAGCCATATTTCATAACTATCTTTTTAAAGTGTTCTTCAGTACCAGCACCTTTTGAAGTGTTGTACCAGCGTTTCCAATATTCAGCTTGTTCGTCTAAAGTTTTAGGCATAGGCTTTGGTACTCTCCAGTAATGCAATCTACAAGCTACAATTCCAGCAGTTAGATTAGTTGTT
>VTLG01013011.1_pt1 | contig 29404 bp, 31 predicted proteins | sample 4694571 | NCBI WGS metagenome assembly VTLG01 (sample SAMN12604809, study PRJNA352737) | marine metagenome | biome: ENVO:00000447; feature: ENVO:00000209|ENVO:00000569|ENVO:01000036; material: ENVO:00002151; isolation source: viral sequences binned using virsorter ...
CTAATCTTCCATCTAAGAATGACATCGCATCCTGATGTGGAATACGAGCATTTTCTACGATGGGTGTGTCTACTGAATCTCTACTATGATATACACTGAACGCTGTGACAGATGAACTTGTTCCTACATTTGCAACGTTGCCATAGATGACTAGCGATGAAACCCCTGCAGGGCAAGTGTATATACCAACCTTACTTGTAGTAAGAGTGTGAGTTACAGTTTTGAATCGATTTAATGGAATCGCAGCCATTTATAGATTACCTCCGATTGCTATGATGAGTGGAGTGAGTTGTGCTTGGATGCTCTTTTTGAAAGCATCTCCTGTGATGTCACCTGTTTGTTGATTGATGGTGAAGTTGTCACCAACTTTCAGGTTACCTCTCTCATCCGTGGATGTATAGACAACCTTACCACCTTGCTCTGATATCGCTTGGTTTTCAGGAATCGCAACACCACCCTTACTAGGACGTGCTGTATTGATATTTGTACCTGAACCTACATGCTCAAACGTATATGATGAAGCAAGAATCAATGACTGTTTGGCGAACGGAACAGTCGAACCAACGCCCACAGCAGCTGGGAGTTTCTGATCAATGGTGATTGTAGAAACACCTGCTGTTACGGGTGTCGCACTATTTATAGTAAAATAAGATGGAGATATAGTAGCACTTGCAGCAGCAGTGACACCTGAACTAGGTGCAGCGATGGTAATTGTTGGAGCCGTCCTGTACTGTGATCCAGTTGCATTTATGTTGACCGAAGTTACACTACCAAAACCACTTATAACAGCAACACCCTCCGCAGTAATACCACCAGGTCCTGATGGATCTGCAATTGTAACCACTGGAGGATTTGTGCTGGTATATCCTGAGCCTGCATTTGTAACTGATATACTGCTTACCTCATTGAATAATTCACCTAGGTAGAATACCTGACCAGTGAAAGGTCTGCTTGTCAAACTACCAACGACAATAGTATTATCCTCTGCTATCCCTGCCTGAGCCACTGCACCAGTTTGATTGACGGTTCCTACTCCCGATGCAACTAATCCTCTCGTACCAAAAGATGTATTAGAGTTATTTACATCACATTGTGCTCCTGATACCGCAGTGATACCAGTCACATTGCATATGGTGAATATTGATACTAACTGTGCATATCCGTTATTGCTTATAGTAACGCCTATTCCACCTTGATTATACTGTGTATATGAGTCAACATTCATTGACTTCAGTCCCATAGCATGAGATCCATCCACCTTCATACCCATACTATTAGGTACAAAGTTTGTGCAGTTTCTGACGTATGGTGATTGTGTAATTATACCTGCTGAACCGTCAGGTGGGAATGCAATCATAGCACCTGTATTTGCAGCACCCACAAATGATAAGTTCTGGAATAGTGTACCATTCTTTGCATGGAACAGATCCTTACCTACATTTGATGGTGTAATCTGTGTCTGTCTAAGGTCGTCACCATCAATTGTGACGTTGTTTGGTATAATAACTGGGTTGTTTTCTGTATATAAACCTGCAGCAACTCTTATAGTATTACCTGTGGTTGCTATCGCTACAGCACCACCAATAGTTCTCTTCGCAGTTTTGAGTGTGAATCCATCATTACTATCATTTCCATCCTCGTTGACATGAAGGATGTTTGTGACACTTGCACCTGCACCAACCCATAATAACTCTCCTGTCTCACCTGCTGCTAGAATACTCTTAGCGACACCAACTGCACCTGATGAGTCAAGGAATGTACCACCTATTTGCACAAAACCATTAGAACTATCGCCAGGTGCTCTTGCAATTTGAAGTAAATACTCTGGTAGAGTAGTTCCAATACCTACACGTTTATTTGTTGGGTCGAAAACAAAGTTGTCAGCACCTTGGAATTTACCATTTGATGCTTTCTTGAATTGTATTGTATTATTAGCGTCAGCAGCAAGTGTATGAATTTCTGCGGTTGAAGACCATGATGCACCTGTTCCTGAACCTGTTGATATAATAACTTGTCCGTCAGTACCTGCTCCACCTGCATTATCTCTTATCTTACCACCAAATAGTGCGTCACCTCTCACATCCAAAGCATTCGCTGGTTGTGTGCTTCCTATGCCGACCTGACCTGCTGCAACTATACCATCAAAGTTAGCGGTTGTTGCTACATCAAGACCATATTTGGCATCAGTCTTACCAATACCTGTCTTATTATTATCAGCATCAACGACCAGAGCGTCATCACCAACCTCCAGTCCTTTTTCGACAGCAAATTTCTTATTTACTGATGCCATTTATCAGTGTGCTCCTTAGTATTTGTATTTATCAACTGATACGCATGATATAAGCGATTGCATAATATGGTGGTAGGTTCGCATTCGTTGTGCTTGCTGCACCTACAGGTTGTGCGGTAGTCATCGCTAGACTTCCACTCTGACCTATCTGGTCACCTGCTGTGTTGCCAGGTGCTGCATTATTTGCAGCGTAGTCAATAGTTGCAGAAGAATCTAGAATGAAACCACCTGACGCATCAGCAGTTACAGCACCACTTGTCTGAGTAGAATATCTGACAGGGTGACCATGATTACCACCAGTTGCAGTGTGAGTGTGCTCTGGTATGATAGCGTGTGTGCTACCACCAGTTGCACCTGACGAATATGCACTGCCTCGACCAACAATAAATCTGTCAATCAAGTTAGGCGTTCCGTTACTACCATTACAGAGAGCCCAGTTTGATGGCACATCTCCGTCTGTTCCAGACCACATTATGATACCACCAATAGGTATGATACCATTACCATCGAACTTGGCAGCAGTACAAACACCAACCACCTCTGCATCATTTGTAGATTTTAGGTGCTCTGCTTGTACCTGTCCTGATGCAACAACATCAGTAGCATTTACATTATTAGTTGCTGTGATATTCGCAGTTGCAATAAGGTTTGTACCTTGAACATCACCTGAAGCAGTAATTTTGTCGCCAGCGACAATATCATCTGTAGAGTGAAGATGCTCGGCTGTTGTTATACCAACAACAGAAAGATTTCTTCCTATCGTAGCATCAATACTTACAGTGGCATTGTTATCAACTGTGAGTGTGTGAGCTGTCAGTGTGGATCCAGCAAAAGTAAGAGCCGAGGAATCTTGTAATTCACCACTTGTTCCTATGGTAACAATTCTTCCTACAGTAAGATCATCAACCTTTATACTACCAACACTTACATTACCAGTAACTGTCATTGCCTCACCAGTGTCAGCAATGGTTTGACCTATTGCCACTCTGTCAAAAGCATAGTGCTCGGTTCCATTCTCAACTGATACAGGTCCGAAACGTTGCCATTTCTCTGTTCCCTGATCAGATGTCTGAACCCAACCGATATAACCACCACGATTGACCGTGGTTGCAAATAATATATTGTCACCAGTTTGTGATGATGGTGGTTCAGTCTCCTGTATACCAACAAATACTTGTTTACCTAATCCACCTGTCCTATTACCTCTTAATTTGAGATCAATTATGTCAGTATTTGCATTACTGTAAAGGTTTTGGTTGATTGTAAGATTATCAAATGCTGCTACAGTTGGAAGTTGTGCAGTTGGTGCTGATACTGATGTAGTATCAAACTCATCTATTGTTGATACCTCTTCACCTGTAAGAGCATCAATCTTCTTACGTCCTATGAAGAACTCACCCTTGTCATTCATGGCAGTGTAAACCACTAATCCACCACGAGTTTGCTCTGACTGTGCTAATATTTGCTCATCATTGTCAAGAACTCTGTCTTGAACTTGTGGCATCGCAGTTGAATAGTTACCTGGTCCAAAACCAACATATTCAAATGTATGTCCAGATGCACGTATCAGTGAGTTTCTTCTTATTTCTACTGGTATAATCTTGATCTTACGTGCTGCTACGTTCTTGAGGTGACTGGTTGCATTTGTACCGAGTGCTCCTCTAAGTATCGAGGTTCTATTTTTATTAGTAATTCTTACTATCTCATCTTCTATTTGAAGATAGTCACCTCTTCTTAGCATTGATGTATCTGCTAAGTTGATAGATGTAGATGTGGAAGTAAGTGCACTATTCAAATTAGTGGTTTTACCACCGTAGATTGGCGTGGATTGGTTAAATCCTGTCGCACTTATACCTGATCCATGTGCAACTCCTGAACCTGAGAAAGCAGGTTGTGATGAGGTTTTACCAATATTGACCTTGAGTGATGAACCGTATCCTACTCTATCTGTTACAGTGTGTGTGCCGTTATATACGTTGTTTGCACCACTTATTACTATTTCATCACCTCTTCTGAGTCCTATATCCGAATTCAAAGTGACTGTGGCAATACCACTCAATCTATCATGTTGAATGTCATTGACCGCAGTAGAAACACCAATATGATAAACAAAACCACCGTCAGTTGAGAAGGAGTCAGCAGCAACGGTATTGTATGCAATCTTCTTGGAGTTCTCAATGTTTATGATACGATGAACACCATTGTAAGTATCACTACCAACACCAACCACCTGAATAGCATCACCCTGTGCATTATTGATGGTACCAATCGTTACAGTGCAATCAGTTGTTGAACCTGATGGTCTAAAGGGAACACCCTTTATAATACAAATATCACCTACTTCATATCCTGAACCATAGTTATTGATTTCTGCACTGGTTATAGTACCACTAGAACCTACAGTTACGTCAACTGTAGCATTGAATCCTGTTCCACCCGTCAGTGGAATATTGTAATAGAACTCAGCGTTCCCACTACTTGTTCCATATCCAACACCACCAGACAAAGCACTAAAACTTGTAATGGCATTGAAACTATGATCTGTTTCAACATCAATGGTTGTGTCACCAGCAGAGTGAGATCCACCTGTGATACCAATACCAAGGTTTGCACCATCAATAAAATCATGTATTAATTCTTTTGTTATACTGTTCTTAGGATCATTTGTTATAACCTGTCCTATCTTCTCTCTAAGTGCATGTGATACTGCTGCTTCAGGATCATCAACAGGGTTATCCACATCTATGAGTGGTCTAAGATTATTGATATTCTGAGGGAAGAAATTAGATGTGGTGGAAAAGGGTGTTACATTAGGTTGTGCAGTATAACCCAACACAGTAAGATCATATATTCCATCCTGTACATCTTTCTTAAACTCCTGAACTTCCTCGTTATTGAATACCTGATATGTATTATTGAATTGTCTCTTCGTAAAGAAGGGGGCAAATGTTCTACCAGAACCTACAACTGACTGATCATGCCTTGTATATGGCACATTAGTTGTTATAGTGCTGATACCGCCAGGATTTGTATTCAATCCAACACTAAATGATGTCTCTGCGTTTATCGATGTAACTTCAAACAATCCATTGAATCCAGTATTGTCAACACCATTAGTATTATTTCCACTTCTTAGTCTGCTTATCTCTACAATGTTTCCAACACTTAATTTGTGAGGAAACTGTGATGTAATAATACCTGCATTGGAACCAGAACTCCATGTTGCATCTATGATTGCATTCTGTGTTCTTAGATTAGAAACAGATGTGAGGTCTGTGTTATCATTTCTATAATATGTGTCGTCAATAAATGTTGCCGACTCTTGTATTGAGAATCCATTTGTAGGTGCAGCAGCATTTGTTGAATCGTCAGGAACAACAAATCTCACACGGTATATCTTCTCTAAATCTTTTCTTGTATCTGGTTTTCTTACAATGAATGTGTTGTTTGTGTTGACTGAAACTGAACCTTGGTTCGTTACAATCGCAGCACGTAAAGTGTTAGCAGCACCGACGTTTACATACCATCCATTAGTAGTATCATATTGTATTGGATGACCTGGTTCACCAGGTTCCTTGCCTGACACGGTGGATACAACTCTTATCTTACCACCTAGGTTGTTTATACCAGTAAGATTACTACCTGCTGTAGCATTGTTGAATGTGGTTGCTATCTTGATCTGATCTGTCTGCAGACCTGATGTGATTGCAAAGTAATCTACATCAGATGTAATGTTATCAGGCAGTGATCCAGTATCAGAATAGAATCTAATTTTCTCACCAGTATTGAACTTATGTACATCTTCCAGAGTTATGATATTACTGGTGATAGAGTTGATACCAGAGTTACTTCCAACAAATACTTCCTTCTTACCTGATGCCCATGTGTCAGTGTCAGTAAGAGGACCAGGCATGAGTATGTCAGCACCATACACAATATTTTGTATGGAGCAGAATAACTTATCACCTATCTTATTACCAACAGTGAATCCACTTGCAGTAGATACTGGCACAGTATCTTTTACTTTGAAGTCTGTAAGGTATAATTGAGTATCAGTAGAGACACCAATGGTTGACTGTACGTCAATTGATATCCAGTTTACATCTTCGTCTTTATTGAAATTCTTTTTAGGTGGTACAATACTTGTAATGTACGCCTTATTATCTTTGATGAATGCCTCTGGTTTGAAACCATCAGATTCTAAAGCAGTGTGTCCGAAGTTTGAGTTAGAGTTTGTAAGAGAAATATCACCACCAGACTCTGTAACAAACTGTTTTGCATAACCTACAGCAAAACATGATACAATCTGAGCAACAGCTTCTCTTGTTACTTTGATATGGAAGTTCTCATATTCAGGTCTGTATAGTGCTAGACCATCAGTATGCAGTGTGACTGACGTACCTAGTGTAGCTTGATCTTGCCATGTACCTGATGTTTTATTATATTTTACGAATGCATTATCATCTTTTTGAAGTCCGATACCCGTAAACTGAGCAGCAACCATAGATTTGAATCCAGTTGCCTTGCTTCCATCAGCGAGCATACCACACATACCAAACACTGAACGCAATGAACAGTTGAATATGTAAGGGGATGCTGATGTGACACTATCACTTTCAACAATTACAATAGGTGCAAGACCTGTAAGTGATGGAGTTGCTGTTGATGTAGGTGCTACAGGAACAGTATATGTAAATGAAGTTGCACTTAGAACCTGTGCTACTACATGACTACCATCATAATTGCTATCATTTACACCGTTGATTATCACTGGTGTCTCAACATTCAAGTTATGATCTGTCTTTGTGACAACAGTAACAACAGTTGTTGCTGTGGCAGCAGATGGATTAGCACCTGAGTATATGTCTTGGATTTCTAAGTCACCAAGTCTTGATACAGCACCAACAATTCTAGACTCATCAATAGTCTTTTGGAAATCAGTGTTCGCTGGATAATTTGGTAGTGCTCTTCCACTGTTTGTACCATAAGCAAGAGTCAACTTAGCATAGTACATGTCTAAGTCAGTGTTATCCTTACCTGCTATAGTATTATTACCATCAGCAAACTCAAAGCATGTTAGTTTGTGGTGAGAGTAGTTTGGTGCATATACATTATTTGTATAATCTCTGAATACTCTGTCTGCAGGGTCACCATCAAACAAACTGAAGTTGAAGAAGAAGCAACCACCAGTAACTCTGAATATAGCAGACTTGTCTATGGCATCATTATCTGGTTGTGGTATGTACTTTGGTTTTATCTTTGTCTTTCTTAGATCAGTACCAATGATTGATGTACCTCTTGGAAGTATAACACCACCATGCACAGAGTTGAAATGATATAATACGTTATCTGGATCTTGTATATCAAACTTTGTTCCTATTGATAACTCACTTATTGACGCTGCTGTACCATTTACGTCAGTTATATTTCCACTACTATCGATTTGAAAACCAGGTCTATTATCAATATAGTGCACACCTGGTGACACCATGATAGAAGTTTTATCAAACTTATCGTTGTCTTTTCCTAATTGATAAGAGAATCTCGCTGATTCAATAAGTGCTCTCTGAATCGTCTTGAACGGACGAGTTCTTGAATTACCCCTATTGCTAACGTCATCTGTTGCGTCAAGTTCCTCAGGGTTCACGTATATGACGTTACCCTGTACATTCTTTAGAAAATTTTCAAGTCTACTAAGTGGCATTACCTATGTTCCGACACCATTCCTTCAACTTATTTATACTCGTCAGATTCGAGGTATCTTCTGCACTAAGGGTAAGAGGTCAGATTCTACCTTATCTACAATTTTATCTAGTATATCAATATCTATTCCCATAAACGGTGGAGTCACACCTAACAATCTCAATAATCCATCAACAAACAAAGCAAGAGTCGTGAAACCAAGTATCATACTTATGATAGTAGCGTCACGATTATGCTTACGCATTGACTCCTCATCAATACGTCTTGCTTCATCCACTGCTTCTTTTATCAACTTATCTACTTCCTGTTTGGTATAGAATTGACCAACCACAGGAACATCATGAAATTTGATATCAGATAGAGGAGGAAGAAATCTAGACATATACCACTTTTATTTCTTTATCTATCTCTTCTGCAACTTTAGCGACCTCTAATACTCTCATAAACTGATCAACTGAATCACATTCTATTTTTTTGATTTCTGCATCTGATCCAAATATTCTGAACCATCTACCAGTCATCGAAATTTCAAGACGGTCTACAACTTGATCAGGAAACATGGTATTTTTAGTAACTCCATCTATGATAGCACACCTGTGCTCAAAGTCAAATGTCAGTCGTGCGGTAGTGTGCATGGTCATCAGCAATCTCCTCTTCAGGTCTAGGATTTTCATCCCTTACATCATAGTCGTAACCTGCAGCAGAGAATTTACTACTATCACCAGGATAATCAGCAACACTCTCTCCTTCATACTCTACAACCATATCATGTCCTATTCTGTCTGCCCACACCTGATAGTATGAATCTATCTTACCACCTGCTTGATTTTTTATATAAACTCTTTTACCATATTCTATGCGATCTATAAACAACTCTTGGAATGCACCAACTGGTGTAAGGTGAACTGTGATTGACTCTTTATCTACAAAGTTCTGCCAATAATCTGGTAGTTCTATGATACCATCAATACTAACCTTACCTCTCACATACACTGCTGCTTCAGGTCCTTCCACACATGCATGTCTTAGTCTATATCCTTTTATATTAGGATGTGGTAAGTCAAATACCTTACATCCTGGTGGTGTGCCTGATGTTGTACTGATATCACCGACAAAATTATTTGCCTTTACTGTGGATGATGCTGTGATCTTACCTTCTTGTTGTGTATCTCCTTCTTGTACAGTGTTGCCTTCGATATCAAGTGCTGTACCCCCTTCTGTCACAATCTTTACATCACCCTCAATATCAACTGCACGACCTGACACATTAGGTTTGAAATCAGCAGCGTCTGTGCCGATGTTGACTACACCTTTTGCATCTTCACTATGTCCTCCCACAAACGCAGGTCCTGTTGATGCAAGTGTGCCCTCATACTCTTTGTCACCATTCAATGTAGTTTTTGATCTGTCATCTTTTGGATCTTCTGGTCCAATGTAGATCTTACCACTATCAAGATTACGAATACCAGCCATAATTAGTTTTTCAATGTTTTGATTTGGTTATCTATATATTCCTCCAAAAATGCAGGACATATTTTTGTTATCGGTTCATGAAGTCTAATATATTGACCGATTAGAACCGTCCACCCTACTGAGTGGGATAATATTCTCTCTTTAGCATCTATAGTAATATTATCAGCAGTCATAAGAATATTATTGTCTGCATCTATACGAATATCATGTTTTGCTTTAAGATTGATACCATCTTCACTGGCATTCAATGCTTCCATTTTTATTTTATTTGCACTGACTGTAAATTCACCTGCCACATCAATATTCAAATCACCCTCAGATTTTATAACAAGTCTACCATTTTTACATGCTTGTAAAATCAATGATCCTCTTGTTTCCTGTTCACTATCATCATCACTTGATCGTAATTCAAAACCACCATCCTTGAATAATCTCAGTGCATTTGCACTACCACCATATAAACCAATATCCCTTGGTCTTGTTACATCTTTATCTTTCTCATCACCCATGGTGATATGACCACACTCAGGGTGTTGTATGATAATTGGTGGAAACTTTGGTTTATCTGACATTAGTAGAATCTAGGGCAACTTATGACTCGTATGAGTTCTGCTTCTGGTACTACAGGATCTGTATAATCATCCCTCTTCACAAATCTAGTTATAGCTCTTATATCAGCACCGATTCCAGTATTTGTTTCTACTGTCAATTCTGGTACTTTTACAAGACCTAGATCTATTTTACCACTTGCTCCGACTATTCTACCATCTTCTATTATGGGGGTCAAACATTGCCCACTTTCACTACAAATAAGATCTCCTTCTTCATACCCTATTCCTGTAGAAACAATATCAACACCTTCAACCTGACCTATAACATCAACACCCTTTGTGTCTGATATGCTATCTGGTGTGAGGAATCCACCACCAGAATTTGTTATGATAAGATTGACTATTCTTCCATCCTCAACTACTGGTTTAGCTGTAGCACCCTTACCATTATTACAATCATCGAATATTGTCACAAAAGGTGGTTTAGTATATCCAATACCAAAATTAGTCATATTAGCACCTACTACCTCACCTACAGAATTAATGACCGCATCGGCAGCAGCACCAAAACCACCACCACCAAATATTTCTATCCTAGGAGGTCCACAAATTTTACTTGATACATTACAACCACCAACTAAACCTTCTAATGGATTTGAACCTGAGAAGGAACCAACAGCATCACCTATATTTAATTGTGGAAATACATTACCTACCAACGTATCTAATGATCCTGTCAAACCACTACCACTAAGTGTTGTAAACTTATTGAGTAAATTGTTGAATCCTAATACTTTTTTAGGATCAGGACCTTCATTGGTAATGAAATCTGCTGGATTTTCCTCGCATTTATTTCCTTCACATTCAAATAATGCAAGAGCAGTTTGTGCTATCCCCAATGCTTTTGTCATCATCGCTGAAAATGAAGTCATAGCTTTTCCTGTCAATTTACTTATTGCAGATATTGCAGGTCCTATGGCACTTTGAATTTTATCAGTCAAGTTAGACATTAGACCACTAATAAATTGTTCAGCAGCACAAAGAGGCACATTCAATATATTTCCTAATAAAGATTTTATAAAATCACCTACAAAATCCTTCAACCCATTCAAAATGTTCTCAATCAAACAAAATATATCATCCTTTTTCTTCTTTATCTCAATATCCTTGATGAGTTTATCAGGATCAAGGAAATCAATCATATCATCTACCCCGTCATTTATTTCTTCAAATATTTTATTTCTTGCCTTTCTTACTATACCAGACATTGCTCCTGAAATTTCTTCTGATACCTTGTTTATTTCTTTATCCAAATTTACAATTCTATTCAATACTGGGTCAATATATCCATCTTGATATTTTTGGAATTTATTGATTTTATCAATAAAACCTTGCAATGACTTTGTTATATCACCAGTTGCAGACTTTGGCGTGTCACATACCACTGGCACCTTTGTTTTATAAGTCTTGTTATCATAGACCTTTTCTATGGTGCCTTTCTTTTCTTTTTTTTCATCTATAACTTCTGAATTACTATTGACAACCGTGCCAGATATTCTCTGTTTCTTCTGCCCTTCAATTGTAGTGTGTTTACCATATTTTACAGACTCGTCTATACCTATTGGTTTGAAACCTGCTGTGCCATCATCTAATACTTTTTTGAAATCCTCTACTTCTTCTATGTTATAATTGGCAAAGAATGAACCAAATACAACAGGTTGCTGTCCCTCCTCTCCATCAAGGAAAAACCCAACAACCATCTCACCACCCTGTAATCCGAATGATGTTCCTCCGTTGAAGTTACCTGCTCCAAACTGAGGTGACACAAGAAAATGTGCCCAAGGTAAATCTTCATCAGATATACCACCCTCTTGAGCATTTTCGCCAGGATGATAACCAAGTATTCTGATCTTCGCTCTGAATCCATTGTCAAAGTTCTGGTTATTCTCTGTACGCCAAACTTTATCAGGGGCTACTTGTGCGATAAACCACTGAAATCCATCCTTCCCAAAGAATTCAATATTAGCATGACGTGTTTCAAGCATTAGTCATCGTAAATTAGACACTCAGGTTCATCTGGATGTAAATCACAGAATACCTCTAAAGCATTAGGATCATGATGATCACCTGCTGCGATCTCATCTTTATGATGCTCTGCATACTCCTCAAGTTCATGCAATTCTTCTGTTGCATGTCTTCTCGCTGCTGGAGACGCTTTTGGATCTTCAGAAATTTCTTTGTCTTTAGCGATGTGGTCTTCGATACTTTTCATGTTACTCGTTGATGGTAAATGAATCTCTCACAAGAGATAATCCTGTGAAATCACCCTCTGGGTTTCCAAACTCATGAGATAATTTAGCAATCATATACTTGCCACTCTCAGGAGAATTTTTACCCTTTGGTTTACCAGTATTTAGATCAGGAAATTTGACTTCAATGACATTACCTGCTCTCAATGAAAGATTCATGGGTACTGTTATATCTAAAATCTGTGAGTACATGGCAGAGTATCTTGCTGATGCCTGTGCTTGGTATTCTGCTTGCCTTTGAGGTGTATTAGTTTTTACACCATCTGCATCTTTCACGGTGGTTCCTTGATCAAGAGTTGATAAAATAATTCTTGAGTAAGGTTCTTTGTAATCAGTAGGAACAACCTCCTCATCATTTGCAAGTTCAATATTTTTATTGAATTTGAAATTCTCGAAGATTACCTTCCTAGTAAGCACATCATAGTACCAGTTTGAACTACTGAAAGCACCAGATCTTAATTTCTTTATTATATCATGACTCTCTTTCAATGATGGACTATCTGATAATTTGAAATTATTTGAAACATCTAGTGATTTTTTAAACGGTGTCATCTCATATGTTTCGACTGCTTCTCCCTTAAATATTACATCAATACTCTTAAAGTTATATCCATCCTGTGTTTCATAAAACAAATAACCTGCTGTGCCTCCGCTTCCTTTCTCACTAGATCCTGATGTTTGAGGTATTGCTTTACGACATAAATCAGATATAACTTTGAAAGGTCTTCTATAATTACCATAAAATTCCAAATCATTTGATGTAAGGTCTAATCTTTCTGATTTTATTTCACCATCTATTTTTTCTTTTATTATTGTACTCACAGTTGCTGCAATGGAACCAGTGTATTTTTTCCATACTCTATTTGTATGATTTGAAAGTGCACCCTTTGTTTCGCATGTAAGTGTGTAAATTTCTCTCTTATTGTCTATGATATGCCCTGATATATTTGTTACTATAAGACTAAGTTGAAGAGGATCATCTTGACTAGGATGAGACAATTGTATTTTGACTACAGATCCACTTCTTATTGGAAGTTTGTTTAGGAGTCCATTTGTATCAGCTATAGTTATATCTACATGTAGTGATGGATCTACCACGTCCTCAAAATATTTTACAAAAATGACCTGACCGAGCATGTTCGCAGACTTTCCACCCTTATCAGTAAAAACTTCAAAGGATAATATCTTATGACCTTTTGTCCATAGAACGTTTCTTTTCATACTGTCTGTAAGAGTTCTATCTGAGCCATATTTATTGCAACATCATAGGCACTTACTGAACCTCTATTGATGAGAAAGGTATCACTACCTTCTGTTATGGGTGTTGATTGATTTGATTCCTCTTGATTCATAAGAAATATATTGTTTGTGGGTGCTAGTGCTATAAAATTATCATCATCGTTAGTAGGTGCTTCAACTCGGAGATTGTTTGTATTAGTGCTAGGTCTTACAAAAGGTTTAAGGTTAGGTGAAATTTTCTTCGGTATTGTTCGTCCCTCAAGTTGCTTAGTTACTTCCACCAATCTTTCAGTAAACTGTTGAATAACTTTCCGTTTTGCTTCATCAATTGTTTTACTATTTGTTAATTTTTTTAATTGTTCTTGCAAATATTTTTCTTGTTTCAAAAGATCATTCAATTGCCTCTCTTCTATTTTTTTTATATCTGGTTTAATTTTTCTTATTTTAGGTGGCGAACCCTTAGGTTTGAATTTTATATTAGGAAATAATTTTCTAAAAAGATCATCTCCAATTCTTAATCTAATACCTTTTGGTGAAATGCCAGGTATATCAACACCTGGTTTCAAAAATTCTGGTTTTGGAGTTGGTTTTGGAAACTTTATAATATTTTTTGCTATTTTCATCAAAAACGGACTTTTTTGAACCGTTTGTCTTAAAAGTAATATAAGACCTGCATCTTCTGGTGTGCCAGGACTAGATCCTATGGCAAGAACAGAAAGAAATAATAATCCAGTAAACGCAGCAGTATATCCTATATCTTTTACTATAGGTCGATCTATGAATTTCATTTTAGGTGGTTTAGGTCTGCGTATAAGTCCAAAGAAAGCAAATGGAGAATCTCTCCGAGGTATACCATCATCATCATCTTTTTTTAAAATCAATGGAGTTTTTTCTAATCTATCTAATACTCTGTCAAGATCATCAAGAGCACTTGAAAATAATGTCTTTTGAGTTGTTATCTCTACTCTTTGTTCCTCAAACTTTCTTCTTCTATCAGCACCAGAAAACAAATCTGCCAATCTACCACCTGCTAAACCTCCAATTATACTACCACCTATCCCTCCTATTACAGTACCTATAGGTCCTCCCACAGCAGTTCCTAAGATAGCACCATACTTAGCACCTGCTAGTGCACCTGCTAATCCACCACCTGCACCAAGACCTGCCTGTAAGTTTGTTTGTCCTTGTGCTCTTCTACCTACAAAATCTAACCCTGTACCTACAACAGCAAGAGGACCTATTCTACCTAATCTACCTACTTTACCTATCCTAGATAAAGATAAACCACCCTTTGTCGGAAGTTTTGGTATTTTAGGAACTCTTCCTATACCACTAGGTCCTCTACCAAAAAATCTTCTACCAAGTGCACCACCACCCAGTATACCAAGTGCTCCCCCGACACCCCCTTTTTTATCTTTTTTTTCTTGCCTACTGCGTAACAGTAACCCTTTTAGTGTACGATCTCTATCTTCTACGAGTTTTCTTTTGATAGTGAGTGATCTTTTTTCAAGTGCTCTCTCTAATCTAAAACTATTTCTTAGATCATTTCTAAGTGCTAAACCACCCCTTTTATTTTGATTTGATATTACAGCAAGTGATCTTTCTATCATGAGAAGGCTCCATAACTCCTAAGAGAAGACGCTGCTTCAAACTTATCAATAATACCACCACCAGTTTCAAATTTTGTACTTACACTCACAGATGCAGTATTCACCGATTCACCTGTAAATCCTGATGGTATTTTTTGTTCATTTTGAGATGAAATATCAATAATATTATTACTTACTTCAGTCTTTACTTGTTTTCCCATTTCAGCAACACTAAGATTAGGCAGTAAATCTGTCGCCATCTCTTCATTAGATTGAAATATGTTAGTAATTTGATCATTGAATATACTATTATCAATCAGTTTTGATGTGAGTGCTATATCTAATGAGTTATCGACTTCTAAATTGTCACCTTGAATTGTGGTGTTATCTTCTACAGTATCTTCTACAAATATATTTGTGCTATCCTGATTCATAGATACTTTTTGATCAATATTTTTCTTTATTTTTTCTTGATTCTCCTCTTTGGGTGAGAAGAGATTTTTCAATCCTTCAAAGAAACCTACTCCTTCTTTTTTTTCTTCTTTATTTGGTTGTAATTCTCTTCGTTTATCTTTATTATCTTGAGGAATAAATTCTTCTGGATTTATTCTACTTTCTTGTTCTTGTCCTCTATTAAATCCCATGCTTGATAATATCCTATCAAACCTGTTCAATTGACCTCTAAATCTTGTTACGTCTGGTTTATTAATAGTTTGTTCACCCCTTATGACTTTTGTTGCAAGTTCTCGTCTTCGATTATCTCCAGATTGATTTGCTTTTGCCAAAGATGGTATCAATAAACTAGCAGCGAGTGCAGCAGTAATTAATAGAGGATTTTTGAGTTTAGATGCTGCACCCACATTACTCACAACATTCGTTGCCCCCCCAACTCCTCTGTTACCTATGAGACCCTTGACTGCAAGAGCATTGACAACGGTTCCAGTAAGAAACTCCACAATTTCAGGTGCCATCAATGCACCTGCTAAACCTAAATTTTGTACACCACTTCCTAAATTACCTGCAGCAAGTTGAGCAGCACCTAAACCACCTGCTATAGCAGCACCTTTACTTCTTATATCTCTCAGTAAATTATTTTTTACACCTCCTAAATTATCAGAGTCTTTCTTTAGTAATTTTGCCTCTTCCCTATAATATCTCCTTTTCGCTCTTACATCTTCTCTTATTTGCTCTCTTATACCTCTCATCGTGAGATTCATCGACTCTAATTGGTTGATGATACGACCAAGAGTTCTTACTTGAGGTCTTTCTAAATTTTTTGTCTCTTCTGTTGCCTTCGCTAATAATCGATCATACGCCAAATCCATCCTACGTTCCACAGGAATCATAGGAGTTTGAGGTTCATTTTGTCTACCAGGCGTTTGCATTCGCTGCTTCTGCTTGTTGTGCTTCTAACTTTTGTTTTTCAAGATACTTCACGAGATAGTTTACATACACCTCTTTTTCCCATGGTATCATACCCTCAACTTCACTTAGTGACCATTTATGATGCTGCATCAGAGAAAAATTTGTCTCTAACATTGCATCAATACTGGTATGATATAGCATTATGCGAAAAAATTTGATAATCCCTCAATTAGGACATCAGAATCTTTCTTGGTGTTTGGGTTGTGAACTGTGCCTTTATACTGTAGTTTGGGCATTGTTGCAAAAAAGTTTTCTATCAATGAAAATTGTTTCGAGTTCAATTGCTCAATAAATTTCATTAATTCTTTTTTACTGCAGTCTTCTGCACTCCATGCCTCATCTGTAGTAAATATTGTGTCAATACAACTGACAACAGCATCAAATGCTTTGTCAATTCTATCTGCACCATCTCCTGATCCAACAAAATTATTATCTAAAAATTGTTGCATTGATGGATATTTCATTTTGATATTGACATCACCACCAAGTTTTATCATATCAGTGTGACCTTCAGGCACTTCAAGTTTTATATCTGACATGTTGATTTTCAGTGGAACTTTCGTTTCCTTGTCATCTTGACATGTTACAAGTAATTCTACAGATTCACCTATTGACTTACCTCTTATATTCAGAAATAAGTACTCTAATTCAAAACTAGGTAGTTTCTCAACATCTATACCACGAGTGATGATACATGATTTGAGTACACTTTTGAGTGTAGCACTGATGTCAGCATCAGAACCATTCTCAAGTGCTATCAGTAAAACTTTCTCTTCTTTGACTAAAAAAGGTCTATATTTTACTTTCTTACCTGTTGATATGAGTTGCAATTCAAATGTAGGTGCAACGACCTTTGGTAAAGGCATAATAATATTTGATTCAGTGTATTTATTTAGTGGGTAAATTTATATTATGTTCCGAACTCTGGATCATCAAAATCTCTTCCTAATCTATCAGTTGAGGCACGAGTCCCTCCTCTACCTAATTCAAAATCATTTCTCGTTCCAGAACTGATTCTTCCGACTATACGATCAGATACATTCGACTCTGCAAATGTGCCACCAACTCTAGATGTTCTGTCAATAAAGTATTCATCATATTTGAATGTAATTGATGTTTTGATTAATTCTGCTCTTCCATATGCCAAAGGTGCAGCAATAATACTACTAGGGAATACATTTCTCAATTTATATGTAATACTACTTGGTAATACATTGTTAAATCTGCTTGTTTGATTGAGTTTTGAGAAATTATCTTTTATTGCTTTACTGAACGCTGTGATTTCCATGTCACACTTATATGTCTCTGGATACTTAATTCTTCTAAATGAAAGATTTTCTCTACTACTTGAAGGTGAGATGAATTCCAACCATGCATTGAATACATCGTTAGTATAGTAGTCTGTCTGAAGATAATATGTCAATATAATGTCTGGGAATCTCCTAAAAGTGGCATATTTTGTCGATATACCCTGCCTAAGTCCATCGACTTGTGCTACTTGAAGGTCTGAACCAGGTAAAACTGCTTCGGAACAAAATAGTGCAAGTTGAGAACCTGCATCATTCTGATCATAGAATCCGTGATCATCTATGAACGACTTCAATCCTCCTTGTGCTTTATTGAAATTAATGCTTACATCGTAGGTATTATTGAATGCTGGAGTTATATTACCAATTTTTCCTGATGTGTACGCTAATTCTTCTGTGGGCAAATAAAATCTACCTGATCTTAATGCTGTTGACCTCTGTGCCATCTAAATATAGAATGTTACATACTATGTATGTCATATAAAGGTAAATTCAGACCCAAAAACCATAAAAAGTACAAAGGTGACTTCAGAGAGGTTATCTATAGGTCATCATGGGAGCTGAAATTTATGCAATATTGTGATACAAACAAAAGCATAGTCAAGTGGTCATCAGAAGAAATAGTAATACCATACAGATCACCTGTAGACAATAGAATACATAGGTATTTTCCCGACTTCTATGTCAAATATAAAGATGTAAAAGGTAATTTCCAAGAAAAAGTGATAGAAATCAAACCTGCAAAACAAGTCAAAGAACCTAAAATGCAGAAGAGAAGAACAAAAAAGTATGTGTCTGAGGTATTCACGTATGCTACGAATCAAGCAAAGTGGGCAGCAGCAGAAGATTTCTGTAAAGATCGTAAGTGGCAATTTCAGATACTAACGGAGAAAGAACTTGGAATATAAAAACACTTTTCCACTATCTGACTCTGTGGGGAGTCCTAGACCAGGAAGTATGATGATATTTCAATACACTGCGAAATATAGGGAAACATTGCCTTTCTACGATAGAAACCCGTTATGTTATATTGTTGCTGTGCAAGGTCCTGCCTTCTACGGTGTCAACTTACACTATACTCAACCAAGAAACAGGAAAGCGATTCTTGCATACATCGATGCTGGAGATGATATTACTAAGTTGCCTGGTTATAATAAATACCTAAGATCTTATGTCAAATCAACATTTATAAGACTTGTTGGTGATGACATGGAAAAAGCAGCAGATATGGGATTTGAAGATTTCGTACGGACTGTAAACGGGGTCGATATATCCACATCACCATTCTTACCAAGTTTTTACAAATGACTTTTCATAGACCTGATTCGCCATTTATAGATGGGTCTACAACTCAGATGATAATATACACTACAAATGGTAAAACTTTTACAGAAATCATTGACCTTAGTCTCAGTGGTAGAACTGGATTGACAAAAAGCATCACTGCAAAAGATCAAGGAAAATTTTTTACAGTAGCAGAAAATGTGACACAGAATGAGGAACTACTTGAAATAGCACAAAATTCAACCGAGAGAGAAACAGCATATAATAAGGCAATGAATGAACGTTTGATTCAAGCAGACAGAGCAGGTAATGGTGAAAAATTTAGAGAAGCACTTAATAAGAATGGTACATTAGATATAATTTCTGGAAATAAAAGTATCAATAACTTTGAAATTAAATCAGAAGATTCAATAAATGATGCTAATGTTGCAGCAGAGGAAGCAGCAATAAATGCTGAAATACAACAATATAAAGAAAGCACTCAAGTCAAAAATGAGGCATTATATTATCCTACTAATCATCAATCTGATAAAGGCGAGGATTATATATTCATAGAGCAATTTGAGTACGAACCACCACAACCAGAAAATTTAGAAGGTTTGGATCCCAAAGAATCCATAATAAGTGGTCTTCCAAGAGGAGAAAATATAAAAAGAGATCCAACAACGATAGATAAACAGAATCCCAATGGTAAACAAATACCCCGTGGATCTTGTAAGTTACCTATTCCCAGTAAACTTGGAGTTAGTAATGGAGTCAGTTGGGGAGAAGCGAAAGCTAATGCTGTGGAAATGGCAGCATTTAGTTCAACTGCAGGTGGAATAGGAAAGGTTATATCTAAAGAGAAAAATTTAGCTCAATTACTATCAGAAGGTTTTAAAGGCACTGCAAATGTACTAAAAGAACTACAAAAAGATTTTAAGGAATCAACTGGGTCAGGTGCAAGTGCCTCCGATATTATTAGTGCAACATTGGCGAGAGGTGTTTTAGGATCAATTGGAATCAATGTTGATGTTGATCAATTTATCACAAGACAAACTGGTGCTGCTATAAATCCAAATTTAGAATTATTGTTTGGAGGACCTCAATTGAGAACATTTTCATTCAACTTTAATTTTGCTCCAGAAAGCACAACAGAAGCAAGGATGGTGAGAAAAATACAAAGATGGTTCAAACAAGGAATGTTGCCAACAAGGTCAATCAAGGGTAAATCAACATTATTTCTTGGTTCACCAAATGTGTTTAGAATAATGTATAGGAATCATGGAAGAAGAATTAAAGGTTTGAACTTGATCAAAATATGTGCCCTGACATCATGTCAAATTGATTTTACACCCGATGGTACATATCAATCATATGATGATAGTGATTCAGTTTCAATGCCTGTAAGAACCACCATGGGTTTGACATTTAATGAGTTGACTCCAATATTCAGAGATGACTATATTTCAGATAATCAAGACCCAGACCCAAGTTTAATAGATCTTGGACATATGATTGAAGGGGCAAATGCAATCGACGAAAATGACATAGGATTCTAATGAATTATTTTGATCTCTTTCCAAATGTACAATTACCGTCTTTCTCTGACAAGAGAAATTCCAGTAAAGATTACATCACAGTAAAAAACCTCTTTAAAAGAGGCAAGGTGCGTGAAGATTTTTTTCAAAATGTCACCGCTTTTTATCAATATACAATTTTGGGTGATGATAGACCTGATAATGTTGCAGATAAAGTTTATGAGGATGACCAATTAGATTGGGTTGTGCTTATTGGCAACAATATTATCAATATCAGAGATGAGTGGCCAATGAGTCAGTATGATTTTCAAAGATATCTAGAAAACAAGTATGACACTGTGCAATTAAGTCAAATACATCATTATGAAACAAAAGAAATCAGAAGTCCTGATGATAAATTACTTTTACAATCAGGTTTGACAGTAGACTCAGACTTCACATTTTCATATTCATATAATGGATCGATCTACAATATCAATGAAGTTACCTCAGTTTCTTATTTTCAACATGAAGTAAACAAGAATGATGCTAAAAGAAATATCTACCTTGTGAGACCAGAGTACGTGAATACCGTGATATCCGATATGAGGGAGATAATGACCTATACTGATAGTTCACAATTTATCAATAGAAAGTTGAAAAAGGGTGATAACCTCAGGATGTTAGAACCGAGATAATTTTTGATGCTATGATACTATGACCCTCTTTAGTGGGATGCATTGTGCTGCCACGGGGTATGTCAGGTTCATCAAGATACAAGTCATACTCATATTTGGTTTTTTTAGGGACTGTCAATAATATTAATTTTACGTCATTTGCCTTGAAATGATCAATTATGGATTGCCTGTATATAAACTCATCTGAGTCACCATACTCTTCACTGTAATAATCTCTATAATAGTCAATATACTTTCTACCTCTACCTCTGCCAGGATTGATATTTTCCCATTTTCCGTTCAAATGAAATTCTGTTCGATTCTTGTAAGTCATGCAAATGACCCCATAATCGTATTTTGTGATATCATGCTCTAGGGTCGTTCTGACGATTCTACGATTACTACACCCATGCATGGATAAGTCATTATATTGAATATTCAGTTTTTTGGCTATTATAGAAGCATATCGATCATCTCTATTCTCTAATCCATAACCCCAACACCAACTATCACCATTAAATAATATCATAAAAAACCTTAAGAGCAATTTTTTGGCGGAGTTTTTTTTCCGACTTTTTTGAAACTAAAAGTCATTTTTGCTACAGGTAGTGCACACCAATATGATATGCAATGGATACCCTGTCTTCATGTGACCTGTTCACATCTACGTAGTGTATGAGGTTACTGTTAAAAAATAGTCCTCTATTTGTCTGAGGTGTGAAGTACATAGCATTGTAGTCTCTTTTCGCTATCGTACAGGTGTTGATCATCTTATTGGGATATGGATTCATAATTATAAGATCACCTGAGTTTTCGTTTGCTTTCAACCAGAAGGCACCACTAAACTCACCCACAGTATGATGATGCATTGTATTTGATGCACCAATAGGATTTATATTACAAAATAACTTAGTAAAGTCCACCCAATATGGTTCCTCTATCATGTAGTGTTTGATATATTTTTTGAACTCTCTTAGAATTACTTGTTTGATAGGGTGGTCTATATCTTTTTGCCAACCACCATAGTTTGAGTTGCCATCTGACTCAGGACAGGTCTTCTGTAGGTCATACACATAAGATAAACAAGAGTCTACGACAGATTGATCTCCATCGTAGACTCCGATTGTCTCTTCAAATGAGACGTATTGCATTACTCTTCTGCTAGACGCTGAAAGTATGATAGAGCATCATCATCAGTGGATGCACTTGCAGTCACTGGTTCTGGTGGTGCAGTTACTATCTCCTCCTCCTCAGTTGCAACCTCTGGTGCTACTGGTGGACGTGATGTGTTCAACACAGCGTTCAATCTTTTCTCAAGATCTCCGTATGACTTGAACTGGTCAGCAGCAGTGAACTCTTCTAAAGAGTATTGCTTCTTCCAGATTGCTTCAAGAGCATCGTCATCATCAAGGAGTGCACTGGTAGCAGAGAACTCAGATGAATCGTAGTTACGATAACCTGCAACGTTCTTTGCTTTCAACTTGAAGTTAGCACCCTTCCAGAAATCAAATGGATCGATTGCTTCCTCGTCTTCAAACTCAGGTTGCATTGCTGCTGTGAGTTTGTCAAAGATCTTCTTACCAAACTTGTATAAGAATACCTTACCCTCGTTCTCAGGGTTAGTAGGATCTTTTACAACATAGATGTTACTAATGTATGTAAGTTTCCTCTTCTGCTTACGTGCAAGGTCTTTGTCTGCATCGTTGCCACTGTTCCATAGCAGACGATTGTACTCAGATACTGGATCTTTACCACCAAGAGTAGTAAGACTGTTCTCTATGTACCAACCACCAGGTCCTTGGAAAGCATGTGACCATACCTTTGCCCATGGTAGTTCTTCTCCGTCAGGTGCAGGTAGGAAACGGATGACAGCATAACCGTTACCTGCTTTATCGACCTCTAGTTTCCATAGTCTGTCGTCGGCACCGCTTGTGCCTTTGCTGTTCATTTTCTCTATCTCAGTGGTCAACTTGGAGGTCAAGCTACCAAGGCGAGATTGTTTTTTTAGATTTGCAAATGTCATAAATTTGACTCGTAGTATTCGTCGTATTGAATAGATTGGTGGATTAACACCTTGCATACGCAAGTTTAGTATAGTATACTATTTATATCTTGTCAAGCATCATTTTAGCGAACTTTTGATGACTTTTTTTAGTTGGATGACCATACTGATGAATCTCTAGTCCCTTAGTATCTAATACAAAATCAAAATCTAATTTAGACCAAGGATTGATGGTAGAAAGTATCAAGGGAACACCCTTTACTTTACAATGATTTCTAATTGTTTGTTGATGTATGTTCTCTTTGACATCAAATAATTCTTCACTCGCCACATTCATAAACCAATACCTCCAAAAATCTTTGTGTTTATCAAACTTATCTCCTATTGTTTTCTCAATTTTTCTTCTCAATATAATGGGATGATGTGTCTTCAAACCATGAACGTAACGTTCATAATTGAACTTTGGATTTACTCTTTTCCACAAATTTTTTCCTTCAACACCAGTATACCATTCAGTTCTAGCAGGGAATGTCATTTGAATTATTGCTAAGTCATATTCCTCTATATTATTTTCAACTAATAGATTTCTGACTATTCTATCATTAGACCCACCACTCATACTAAGGTTGGTTTCCTCTGCTCCTAAGTGATTACATATCAACTTAGAGTATCTCTCTTCTTCTGGATTCTCTAACTCAGCACCTTTTGTCCATGAACACCCGTCAAAGTATATTTTCATTTTATACTCCAAAGAATAACAAGACCTGGTATTATAATAAAAAACTGTGGTAAGAAATTCATAACCAAAGCACGTTCTCCTGTTTTATAACCAACATAGACCCAACCTGCAGCACCAAACATTTGTAGTATGCTATTCCAAGGAGTCCATCCCATAACATGAAATACCATAGCGATAGGTATTATCGTGGCACTACACCACTTAATTATAATGTAGTCCTTCATTACCATTTTGTGCAATCACATCCATCCTTTTATCATCCTCATCCCATGTCTCTTCACTCTTAGATTTGTATTGCCACTCAGTTGTGTGACCGACACTCCATTTCTCAGAGTTTTCAACCTGATAATTTTGTGAACACACCTCAAAGTCTGGAGTCTTCCTCTCCTCTGGTATCAGACTCATGTCTCTCCATTGTATTCTATTGTTAGGTTGTGCTGCAAACTGACCGTTATCTAGTGCTAAGATGTTGAATGACTTGTGCTCTGGGTCGTCCTGACTATAGTTTGTGTTCAATGTAGATGATTGAGCATGACAGTTGTCTATGGTAAAACAATACTGTCCGTCATGCATCTGTCTATCCTTACCAAAGAAAGAACAACGATTGAGTAATGGTTTCTCTATGACAGTCAGATCATAGTCAAAACAATCCCACAACTGTAGTGTGTCAAGTGGTAGTAATTCATCTGGATTATAGTCTTTCTTCCATACAAATGCACTGAGTGGTAACTTGTCAAACAATGCACCATATTCTGTCAATAGTGTCTCAAAGTACAATGCTTTGTGCTGCACACTCTTGACTGATATCCATGTGCCAGGTGTTATCTCACCATGACCTTTCTGATGGTCGTATAAGAATTCTTTTCTTACATACACAGAGTATGGTGGTAAATTATGAATCAAAAATGACATTATTTTTTAAGATTAGATTGCACCTCTTCAAGAGTGCGTTTCATGTTTGTGAAGATAGTGGTCAAATCAGTATCACCAAAACCCAATTCTTTAGAGTGAGATGCTATATAATCCTTCATCTTCTTGGCATCGGGGTCATCTGTTAGAGACAATCTAGTCCACATGATTTGCTGTCTTTCAAGCAACTCCATGACAGTATCTATGTGCTCAACCTTTGCCTCTGGACTCATCATAGGAAACTTTAGTATAACATCATACAATTCCTTTTGTAGACATGTAATCTCTTCCATCTCCCTTTTGACTGTTTCAGAGTCAAAAAATTTACTCATACTTTCCTCCGATCTTTTTTATAAGATACTGTCTGTATTTTTCCTTGTCAATATTTAGAAATGGTAGGTACTTCCTTATCTTCAAACCAACCACCTTCCATACTGGATCATTCAATTGTTTATCATAGTCTTTACAATATCCAAACAGTTTCTCGTAGACACACATCTCCTCTGCACTTACATTACCTGCAAGATGCTCTTTTAGGATGGGTGGGTGACCGTTGGAAGCATCAAAGAACTCATCATAAGTGTATTGATCTAACAATTCATCAGACTTCTGTTTGAATTGATAGAATAAACTTTCGTTTCTCTTCTGCCACTCCTTGTACACAGTCTCACCAGACCTCATAATATTACCTATCCATAGTCCTTGTGGATTGTCTGTGTTTACAAAATTAGCAAGGAAAAAGTTTTTGATCTCTGGATCTTTATACTTTCTCGACATCTTCTCAAAGAAATACCTGTCCTTTCTTTTGTAAAAAGAATCTATCTTTGCTCTAGATTTACCACCATATCTCTGGTAGTCATACTTTTCCTTAGTAAAGTGATTCTTGTACGCAAGGTACTCCTTGTAAGTATCAAACGGTGACAACACTCTTGACTCCTTTCAATTGTTTGATTGCCCTATACCACTTGGGATCGGACGGACACTTGTTACAGATCTCATGTGGATTGAGAACCTGATCTGCCATGGCATAGAGTTCTTCTATAGGTGCATCAACAGGAGTAGCATAGTAGTTTAGATACTTCTGCCACACTGGATCATCAACCTGACCTGTAGAGATAAGTGTCTCTCGCAAGTACGCTATACTAGGACATTTCCATAGTTTCCCTAAGTATAACTGAAGATTGGGTGCAGTGCAATACTCAAAAGATTTATCTATGTTATTGTCCTCCCATGGATAGAACTTGTTGTCTCTCCATTGTAGCAGATCAAACCACAAGTCGTCCCAATTTTCTGAAATTTCAAGTAAATTCATATCAACTCCTTCCTTCTTTGCTATCTCAATAAAATCTCTAACATTTTTGTATGTGATGTCACCAGTCTTATCAGTTCTTCCTAATCTAGGATCTGTTGGTGGTATATGAAGACTGATACGAAAGATACCACCCTCTTTCATATGTTCTAAAATCCAATCAGTATTCTGTGGTATTAGCAACCCGTTTGAGAATATTTTTACATACACACCGTCACTCATATCTCTTATCAACTTCAAGACCTCTTTTGTTCTTGGTTCAATCAATGCTTCACCACCAAGCACACTAATGTGACTCCACACATAGATTCTAGGTAGTAGTATCTCTATATCTCTGAGTAAGTCATCGATGGGTAGTGAACTGCCTGGTGCAAGCACACCACTATGATGATTACAACCTCTGCATGCCATGTTACAACCATTATGTGAGTGTATACTCAGCATCCTAAAGGTAGGTTTGTCTGATTTTATTTGTGGTTCTGGTTGAAAATTTTCGTGATAATATTTCTTGAACTGTCTACGACTTGACCATATATGATTGTCTCTTTTTCTTTCAGTCAATTAAATAGCAAGGAATTTTGCCCTTGAGGTTCTCTTCAAATAATTTAGGTTCATTGCATTACCTTTCAACTTCTCTTTCATTGGTTTAGTAATGAGTTTAGAAACTGATTCAATCTCTATACTATTCTCTTCACAGTAGTGACAGATTGCCTCAATGTAATTCATGTCATTATTATTTTGCACAAGATTCTCAATGTCATTTGTAAATTTATCTTGGCATAAGAATTTGTTCTTCAGAACTGCTCTCATTTCATTTTTGGTTGCCATTTAATTTGTCCTCCACAAATTTTTCGATGTACTTGACTAATAGTTTCATATACTTCATTTTATCATACTCTTCGTAAACAGTCACCTCCCCATTCTCACAGGTCATGAGAATAACAAGTTTCTTTACAGGTATATTTGTCAGTTCGTAAAACATACAGGCATATGCTGCTGCCTGTACAAAATAATTCTCTATCCACTCTCTCGGTTTGGGTTTCGCAGCAGTCTTAAAATCGATGATTGATAACTCACCATTATATTCTGCAATACAATCAACAGTTCCAGCAACACCCAACTCGTTACTGTATAAACTTTTCTCTAGTGCGTATATATTATTTATATTTCCTAAAGATTTCTTCGCTTGAGTGAAGAGCATCTTGGTGCTAGGGTTATCTAATTCAACTTCCTCATTCAATAGATGCTTCTCTATCAATTCATGTGTGGCAGTGCCCCTACTGGTAGCACGTTTTGTTATCCTATTTGCCTCTTCATCTCCCACTCTCTTCCTCCAATCAACAAAGATGTGTTTGTTGAAGTGAGAAGTCACCGAAGTGATAGACACCATCGGTCTGTCATTGACATTGTAGTATCGAACTCCATCAATACTCTTCCTAGTTAGCGTAGGAAGATCACATTCTACATGATTGAACATTACATACCTAGTTCTATTTTTGAGGTGATGTAACTCTTGACAAGACCAGACCTAACGATGTCATCCATATCAAATTCAATTAGATCAAACTCTGGCATGCGAGTGATGATCTTTTGAAAATCAAGGATACCATTCTTCTCGTTTGTCTTTATCAAATCAGTTTGTGCAACGTCACCACAGAACATAATCTTGGTGTCTTCACCTACTCTTGTTATTATACTATCTAACTCATGAAAATTCAAGTTCTGTGACTCATCTACAATAACAATTGAATTGTCAAGAGTTGTGCCTCTGATGAAGGACGTAGACCAGAAGGTCACACTTTCCTGTGCTTTCAGATTACCCCACAACATCTCAAACTCATTGTCTGTAGGTAACTCAAACATATATTTGACCATGTTCTTGTAAGGTATCTGATACAGTGCTGCCTTGTCCTCATGATCACCAGGTAAAAATCCTATCTCTCGTGTAGACACAAGTGATCTTACTAAAACTACCTTGTTGTATGGTGTCATAGGATCAAGCACCTCTCTCAACGCTTGATAAAGAGTGATGAATGTTTTACCTGTACCTGCTGCACCATAGAGGAAAAGGTTTTTACCTTCTTGATATGATGCAAAAGCATGTTTCTGGTTGGTTGTGATTGGTTGCACATCAACCATCATGTCAGAATTATATGGTTTCTTTCTTCTCATTTGTTTTGCAGTCAAACCAGCACCAACACTGGTGGACATTTTCTTTTTACGTGGCATTAGAAGTGTGTAGTTTTTTGTGGTTTGACTCTTGAACCTGGTACTTGTGCTACTTTTGATAACACTTCGTTCCACCCTCCATCTGTTCTACTATACACGTCTCCTGTACCACTTACTGTACCTGCTGCACCCTGAGACCAGTCCTTATCCCAGTCAGGATTATCTTTTCTCCACTGATCATACTCTTTCATAGACATGGATAACTCCTTGGTTTCTCCTGTCTTCATATTTTTGATTGGATATGTTGGCATGTGTTGTTGCGAGTGTTTTATTTAGAGATGATAACATTACGTTTACCACGCTCTTGAATAGCAGCACTGAAGTGTAAAGGTTTAGATGTACACATGTTGCATACTTTATCAGGTAGTCTACTCTGCTCACAAAACTTTGTCAACTCATCATCACTACAATCTACAGGGAGACCATCCACAAGATACTCTTGCCACTCTTCAGCATCACTCTGTTCTGTCACAGACAGTAGTTCTCGTAGGAAAGCAGTGTTCGGACACTTCCACAACTTACCTCTGAATAGTTGTGTATTAGGACAGGAGCATACCTTATAACTCTTTGATATCCTCCCCTGATTGTATGGATATACTTTATCATCTCTCTTCTTTATGGAGTTGAACCACCTGTCTTGACCAGTGTGATGTACGGTCACCAGCACCTTAGGATGATTGAATTTCTTTATTATATCTTCCACTTCCTTGAGATGTATACTGATACGAAGAAACACCTTAGGATCTTCTAATACTTTTCTGATCCAGTCTTCATTTTGAAAGAGAAGTAAACCATTGGTGTAGAGATACACAGGAGAATTAGTATGTGATCTACATGCATTGACTATCTCCTCACATCTTGGATTGAGTA
>VTLG01014726.1_pt1 | contig 29404 bp, 57 predicted proteins | sample 4694571 | NCBI WGS metagenome assembly VTLG01 (sample SAMN12604809, study PRJNA352737) | marine metagenome | biome: ENVO:00000447; feature: ENVO:00000209|ENVO:00000569|ENVO:01000036; material: ENVO:00002151; isolation source: viral sequences binned using virsorter ...
TACAGAGGGGGGAGATTTTGTCAAAATCCCATTTTACTCTGCAAACCTTTCAGGAGATTTTGAAGTTCTTTCCGATTCTTCATCATTAACACCAAGCAAGATAACAACTGGTCAACAGATCGGCGTTGTTTTACATAGAGGTCGCGCTTTTGAATCAAGAGATTTAGCTGCTTTGGCTGCTGGTTCTGATCCTATGGCTGCAATTGGTCAAAAGATTGGTGCATATGTAGCAAACCAAAGACAGAAAGATTTATTCTCTTGTCTTTCAGGTGTATTTGGTTCAATCAATGCAAACTCAAGTAGTTCAGCTTTCTTCGATCTTTGTATAGATTCAGAATCAGGTGATAGCCCAACGGCGCTTTCTCCTCGTCATATTGCAAGAGCAAGATCAATCCTTGGAGATCAAGGTGAGAAGCTTACGGCCATTGCAGTCCACTCAAAAGTATTTTATGACTTGGTTGAAAGAAACGTTATTGATCGTATTTATGACAATAATGGTGATGCTGACACTAACGCAACCTCTGGTACAACTGCAAATGCCTTTGGTAGCCCTTCAGTTCCTACATTCATGGGGCTGAGAGTTATCGTTTCAGATGATGTTCCAACCACAGGCTCAGGTTCATCAACTGAGTACAGTACATTCGCTTTCACAGCGGGTTCTGTGGCATCTGGTGAACAGGCTGGACTAACCACAGAAACAGACCGCGACATTCTCGCAAAGTCTGATGCTATGTCTATTGATTTACATTATACATATCATCCTGTCGGTTCTAAATGGGCTGTAACAACAACAAACCCAACAAGATCGCAACTTGAAACAGTAGGCAACTGGTCGAAGGTCTACGAAACAAAGAACATTGGTATCGTAAGGATCACCAACGTTTCTAACCAAGACTAGAGGTAACTAATTATGCCATCTATATTTGAAGTTAGTGCGGGAAAACTAGCAGGCCCAACAACAGGCGGAACAGTTACCCAAGCAACTAACAAATCAACAGGTGTGACTCTAAATCAAGAGTCTGGTCAAATCACAATGAACAATGCACAGCTTGACGCTGGTACAGAAGTATCTTTTACAGTAACTAACAGCAAGATTGCAGCAACAGATGTTGTTGTAGCTTGTCATGGTTCTGCTGGAACTGCTGGTTCATATTTGGTAAATGCAAATGCGATTGCTGCTGGTTCTTTTGCGGTAACAGTTTCAAACGTATCTGCTGGCAACCTAAGTGAAGCTATTGTCATTAATTTTGTTGCTCTTAAGGGTGCATCAAGTTAATGGGATTGTTTGCTTTTAAGCGAATAAGGAATAAAGAAGCTGCCGTTGTGGTGGCTTCTATTCCTACTAAAATAAAAAAACGTAAACCCAAATCTAAGGTCGAAAATGGCGATCACCATAACAGCAACAGCGGGAAGCGCATCAGCAAATAGTTATTTAACTTTGTCAGACGCTAACGCAATTATCGAAGGGCTTGTTCTTGATGATGATGTTGCGGCGTGGGATAATTCGACTACAGATAATAAAAATCGCGCATTGTTCACCGCAACTGTCAGGATTGATCGTGAAAGATTTTTAGGGGCAAGGGCAACAGATACACAGGCTTTGCAATGGCCGCGAACAGGGGTAAGGAAACCAGATACTTATATAAATACATATGCTGTAGGTTATCCTTTTCGTATAACAACGGATTATTTTACAGATACAGAAATTCCTGATCAGGTTAAAAAAGCGCAGGCAATTTTAGCCGTTTACTTGAATAATAATCGCGATGGTTTAGGATTAAGCGGACTAGAAGATTTTTCTAATTTACAAGTTGGATCAATAAATGTTACACCAAACTTTTATGGGTCTACTGGCGCGGATAGAGTCCCGCCATTATTTGAACGTTATTTTACTGGCCTAAGAATATCAGGGCCAGCTAATATATCAATTAAAAGGAGTTAAAAATGGGCTACTATCCAGCAGCAAAAATTATTAATGATACAGCAGCCCATACGGGTAGATTTGGAAAAATTGCTGCACTTCAAGATTCTGTTATAGATACTATTGTTTCTGAAAATATCACAGGCGATTTGACTTCTTTACAATTCAAATCCACCGCAGAAATAGAAGGTGTTATAACAAGTATTACTTTATCAAGTGGAACTGTTATTGCTTATTTATTGTGAAAACATATTATCCAGCGGCAAAGATAATAAATGACACAAGCGCCCATACTGGTCGCTTTGGTAAAGTTGTTGCCTTACAAGATTCTGTTATCACCGTTGGAAAGCTTTTTGATTCAGTTCCATCAGTTGATGACATAACAGATTTTGATAGTATTTTGCCAGCATATTTCGGAGATCATAAATCAATTCAATTAAAAGCGGGAGCAGAATTTTTTGGCCCATTTTCTGTTGTTGTATTAGATAGTGGCACTGTTATTGTTTATAGATTATGAGCATAGCAAACGCATTAAAAAAAGTTTTATCAACTAAAAAGCTATCGGCTGATATAACTTTCAGGTCTGTTTCCGCAGGCTCGTATAATACAACTACAGGTATAATCACAGAAACAAACACCGATACATCCATCAGGGGTATTCTTGAAGATATTAATAACCGTGAAGTAAATGAATTAATTGAAGCAACAGATAAAAAAATAAATATCGCCGCAGCAAGTCTTTCTTCTACTCCAACAACAAAAGATAAAGTTATTGTCGGTTCTGTTACTTATTCAATAATTAGAGTGGAAACTAATCAACTTGCAAATGATAAATTAATTTTTGTTTGTTATTTAAGAACATGAGAAAAATACGAATTGATCAAATTGGTGATTATTCAGAAGAGCAAATTAACGCTTTATTGTCTGTAACCGTTTTAACGGCTGATCGTATTGTCAAGGAAGGTTCGCCAGTGGATACTGGAAGGCTTGCGGTTTCTTGGCAGATAGGAGAAAACGCAGAAAGCGGCGCACCCGCCCCAGAAGGCAAGTATGGCGCTTCTGGTAAAGGAACTGTTGTTAGACCTCCCAAAGCTTTGAATTATCAATTAGGTAAAGAAAATTTTAGAAAAAAATATAATATTCACAATAATGTTCCATACGCGGAACCTGTTATGTTCGGCACAAGTTTGCCGCCGTCTTGGGGTAGTACATATAGAAGCAAACAAGGATTAAAGGCAAGACATCTTGATTTATTAGCAAAAGAACTTGCAAACGAAATTCAAGACCTTTACAAACAAATAAGGGGTAAATAATGGCTGCAGTAAATTTAAACACAGTAAGAGCAACAATTGAAGAAAGAGTTGCAACAGAGCTTGCCAGCAGCCCCGCAATACCTGTTGTTTTTCATAATATGTCTTATGACAGCAGTGCGGTCACAACCTTTGTTCAATGCCTTACAAGTTTCGGTGAAAGTAATTATTTAACATTAGGAAAAGCAAGCGGTCAAAATCGTTTAAATGGAATTGTTGTTTTTAATATCTTCACGCCGCAGGGCATAGGTTCAGGTGACAACTACACAATCGGGAAAAGATTGCGTGATTTATATAATCGAATTACAGTATCAAGTGTGATCTTTGACAGTCCAATCGGGCCTGAAGTCATAGACAATCCAAATCCTGAAGGTCAATTTCAAACGCAATTAAGAATGACCTTTGAAATTTTTGAGGAACTTTAATGGAAATTACAGAAAAAATGCTTGATGCAATCGAAGCTGTAAAGGGTCGCCGAAACCCTGCATATTGGGATGGACGTTGCAGGCGATATATGGAAACTCAAGAAAAATTAAAAAAAGATGTGAAAAAACAGAAAAAAGGTTAATATAAAATAAATACTTCTTTTTGTTATGGCTATCAAGGGCGATGTTGGAAAAATTATGTTTGAAAACGCTGGTGGAACCGAAGCTGACGTTGGACAAACAAGAAATTGGTCTTTGTCTATAACAAAAGATACGATGGAAACAACAAAACAGGGTGACACTTTTAAATCAAATATCGGTGGCTTGATAGCTGGCGAAGGTTCAGCGGAACTACTTTACAACCCAAATGAAACAGGCGCAGGTTATACAACATTTATTGATGATGTTTTAACCACAGGCGATAATGCTGATGCATTATTTGAATTATTTCCTGATAGAGATACATCTGCAAAAAAAATTAGTTTTGCGGGGATTATTACAAACGCAGAATATGGTGCAACACTTGGCGAAGTTCAAGTAATAAATATCAGTTTTATAACAAGTGGTACAATAACCAGCGCTATCTGATACATTGAGTTTATTAGTCAACTAATCAACCAATGCCAAACAAAAGAACAATTGATCTGTTAACTGAATCCTATAAGGATCAGATGACAACCAGACGTAAATATGAATTTAAAGACGCAAATGGTGTTGTAAAAGCAAATTTATATTTTAGGCCATTAACAAGAGAAGATAGAGTTCGTGCGCAATCAGCCGCAGGGACAGATGATGCTTTGACAATATCGACATATTTGCTTTGTAAAATGGCAGAAAATGAAGATGGCACAAAAGCATTTAGCCCCGCAGATGCGCCAAACCTTCAGAGAGAACTTCCTGAAAACGTATTAAATGATATTGAATTATTTTTGTTTGATATAAAATTAGATATTGATACAGCAAAAAAATAATATCGCGGGATAACTGGTTAAATTTTGAGTTTTTTCTCGCAACAGAATTAGGTAAGACATTACAAGAATTACGTTCTCTGATTACAGAAGAAGAACTGTTTTTTTGGGCTGGATACTATGAAGTAAAAAATGATAGAGAAAAAAAAGAATTAAATCGCCAAAGAGCAAATAGAAGGTAAGATATAATAAAGGCTTTTTTTATTTGTGGCACAGGCTAATGTAAAACTTACAGTTGATGCTAGTCAGGCCACTAGAGCATTACAGGGTGTACAAAATAGAACTACTCAACTTAATGGCGGTTTAAATAGACTAAAGACAGCAATAGCGGGCGTTGGTTTAACAGTTTTGGCAAGGCAGGCAGTAAATACATCAGCTAATTTTGCGAAGTTAAATGTAAGACTTGGTTTATTAACTAAAGCATCTGGAACATTTGCCAGATCACAAGAAATAGCTGCTAATGCACAAAAAGCATTTGGTCTTAGTGCAACTGAAGCTTTAGAAGGTATTACAGACATAACAGCACGTTTGCAGCCTTTGGGTGTTGGAGTTGAAGATATTAAAACAACTTTTTTTGGATTTAATACTGCCGCTAAATTAGCTGGTGCTTCAACCATAGAAGCATCAAATGCTTTTAGACAATTAGCTCAGGCTTTAGGTTCTGGAAGATTGCAAGGTGATGAATTTAGAAGTATTGCAGAACAAGTTCCAACTCTTTTAGCACCTATAGCAAAAGAATTAAATACAACGGTTGGAGGTTTAAAAAAATTCGCTTCTGAAGGTAAATTGACAAGTGATGTTGTCATTAGAGCATTAAAAGAAGTTGAACGTGATGGGGCAAATTCTCTCAAAGCATTATTGGAAAATGATCCAACTCAAGTATTTAAAGATTTATCAAATGCTTCTGAAGATTTATCAAGAGCCGTTGGTGATTTATTATTGCCAGCTTTAGTTCCAGTTGTAAAAGGTTTGACAGAGTTAACTAAAGCAGCTAGCGATTTTATTAATTCACCCATTGGACAAGCAAGTTTAATTTTTGCAGGCATAGTAGCAGCGGCAAAAGGTTTACCTCTGCTTCTTACTGGAATTAGTGTAGGCTTGACAAAGGTGGCTGCCGCTGGTGGATTGGCGGCTATCGCTTTAAATGCAATACCATTTGTTGCATTAGCAACAGGAGCTACATTATTAACAGCACAAATAATTAAGACAAATGAAGCAAAGAAAAAATTTAATGACCTTTTAAATCAAGGAACTGAACAAGAAGTAACACAAGCACTAAGAGATCAAGCAAAAGTTATTGGTGAGTTACTAAAAAAAGAAAATTCAGCAAAAGGTAGAGATAAAAAGATAATACAAGACAAATTAAAAGTAGCAGAACTTGATGCTAAAATGTTAGAGGGTAGATTACAAACCATAAAATCAGATGAAATAATAGAAAAAGCACAAAATAATATCGTTAAAATAGAAAAAGAGGTATTAAAAGTTACACGTCTAACAAAAGAAGAGAGGGAAAAACATAAAAAAATTGTTGAAGATGAGGTTAATAGAATGAAAGATGAAGAAGAAAGGAAAAAACAAGCTTTTGGTAAATTCATTAAGCGTCAAACGCAATCTGGAGAATTGTTAAAGGCAGCTATCAATGGAAATGAAAGACAAGTTCAACTTCAACATGACATAAATAATGCCGTAGAAATCCATGGTGAGCATAACAGGCAACAAATTACAAACCTTCTCACAGCAAATTCTCTATTAAAAGATCAAACAAATGCAATAGAAGAAAATGTTGAAGGGGCTGGAGACCTTGCGGATAAATTTGATGAGATTGGTCAGGCTATAGAAACAAGCATTAAAAATAATTTGACAGATGCTATTACTGGCGCACAGTCTTTTGGTGATGCAATGATAGGTGTTCTCAATAAAATAAGAGATAGAATTATTGCAAATCAGTTAGATAAATTACTAGACAATTTTGGTAGTAATTTTAGTTCTGGTGCTAGAGGTGGAGAAAGAACAGGTTTAGGAGGGTTTATAGGTGGTTTTCTAGGTGGTTTATTCAAGAAAAATGGTGGACCAGTACAAGCTGGCCGTCCATATATTGTGGGTGAACGCCAACCTGAATTATTTGTACCTCGTACATCTGGAACAATTTTACCCTCAGTTCCTTCAGGTGGAGGCGGTACAACTAATATGATTACGGTAAATGTAGATGCTTCTGGAAGTTCTGTGCAAGGAAACGGTTCAGAAGCCGATCAGTTAGGCGGTTTGATTGCTTCTGTTGTACAGGCAACTATAATTGATGAACAAAGGGCAGGGGGTTTATTAAATAGATAATGGCTACATTCCCATCAATAGATCCTACTTATGGGATGAGAAAACAAAGCAAACCAAAAGTAAGAGTAACTTCTTTAGGTGATGGTTATGAGTTCAGGGCTTTGTATGGCCTTCCATTATCACAAGACCCAAAAGTATATGATCTGACTTTTAACGTGTCTGAGACTGAATCAGATGTCATTGAGGCATTTTTAAGGAGCAGGGTTGCAGATCAGGCGAGTTTTACATTCACACCCCCAGCCGAAGGGTTCAGCGCGAAAACAGGTACTTTTGTTCAATCAGATGGAAGTGGTTCTGCTGGGACAATTATTACAGTAACTTTTACAAATCATGGTGTGGCAATAGGCGATGTATTAACAGTTGACTTTAGTTCTGGCCCCACTGATGGATCTTATGTTGTAGTCACTGCCGCTAATGCAAATACTTTTACATTAACTTCAACTTCTGCTGATAGTGCATTGGTTACAAGTCCAACAAATGTTGATTTTACACTTTCTGGGGCTGGTCAATATGTTTGTGATTCTTGGACGAAAACAATACCCTATAACAACAGAGCAATAATAAACTGTTCTTTCCGTGAAGTATTTGAACCATAATGGCCATACCTACAAGCGCACTACAAGAATTAACAAACAAATCTGTTATTGAGTTATATTCTGTTGAATTAAAGGCAGATGTACATTATACAAAATCGGCAAAAACAGCCACTTATAGTCAATCAACAACAACTATTACTATTTCATTAACTGCACATGGGTTTTCTGCTGGTCTTATCTTAAGTCTTGATTTTACTTCAGGTACTGGAATTGATGGAGTTTATACAATCCAAACAGTTGCAACTGATTCTTTTACTGTTACTGGTACAACTTCACAGACAACAAGTGGCAGTGTTTCTTTTAATGTAAATGCAACAATAGCAAATCCAACTGTTTATTTATTTCATAGCGGAAATAATATGAAAGATAGTTTGGACATTGTATGGCAATCCAACACTTATTCAAGGATGCCATCAAAAGCAAGTGGGTTTGAATATTCTGGCAAGGGGTCACTTCCACGTCCTACCTTTACTTTGTCTAATTTATTAGGGACAATCACTTCAATTATCCAATTAACAAATCAAACAACTCCTTTTTCTGATTTATCTGGGGCAAAAGTTACACGTAGGCGCACATTGTCCAGATTTTTAGATGAAGAAAATTTTCCGTCAAATGTTAATCCTTTTAAAGAAGGTTCAGTTGATCCCTCTGCTGAATTACCAAAAGAAATTTATTTTATTGAAAGAAAAATTTTAGAGAATAGAGATGTTGTGCAATTTGAATTAGTAAGTACTTTTGATTTAGTTGGCATTAGCGCACCTAAAAAATTAGCAACGAGAGAAGATTTTATAGGTATTGGTACTTTTGTAAACGCTTAATATGACTTGGAAAGAATCTTTTATAAAATATGCAAAAGAACAAGCACCAGAGGAGGCTTGTGGTTTACTTGCAATAATTAAGGGTAAAGAAACTTTCTGGCCTTGTAAAAATTTAGCAAAAGGTAAATTCGAATTTTTTATTCTTGATCCTGATGATTGGGCAGAATGTGAAGATACAGGAGAAGTTATTGGTGTTATTCATAGTCACCCAAAGGGTGCTGCAACACCATCAGATACAGACAGGGCAGCTTGTGAACATCTTGGGTTTCCCTATTTTATTTACAGCATTGAACACGATCATTGGGAGTCGTTTGAGCCTTCAGGATGGAAAGCATCGTCATTAATTGGGCGAAAATTTATTTGGGGGAAATACGATTGTTGGAGTATTGTAAGTGATTGGTATTTGGAAACAAAAAATATAAAATTAAAACAATGGAAAAGACCAAAACGAATAAAAGATTTTATCGAGAATCCTTTATTTGAAAAAGGTTTACTTATTACAGGATTTAAAAAACAAGAAAGCAATAAAAATATAAAAGTTGGTGATGTTTTGCTTTTCCAATCAGTCACAGGTAATTTAGATCATGTTGCTGTTTATATAGGTGATAACATGATATTAAACCATAATATAAAAGCATTGAGTTGTAGAGAACTTTTTGATTTAAGATATCAACAGGCACTGAGAGGAGTTTATAGATATGCAGCTTAAAAAAATTAAAGTTTATGGAAAATTAAGGCAATTTTTAGGAAAGTCTTATTTTAAAGCTGCGGTAAAATCACCACAACAGGCGATGAATTTTTTATTCGCAAATTATGATGGGCTAGAAAAACATATGAATGATCAAATATACAAAATAAAAATGGGAGGGAAAGTTGTAACAGAAGAATTTTTATCTTTATCTGGTCAAGGTGATATCCAAATTATCCCTATAGCAATAGGTTCTATAGGTGATATTGGCGAAATTATAGGTGGTGGTCTTCTAATAGCTTTCGGAGGTGCTGTTCCTATTTTTGGGCCTTTATTAGTAAAATATGGATTTGATTTAGTAATCGGAGGTATTACAGACATATTAACTACACAAAATTCTATTCCAAATACTTCCAGTGTAAGTGACATTGATCCACTAATAAGAGGATCTTATTCTTTTAGTGGCATACAAAATGTTAGTTCAAGTGGAGTTCCTATTCCAATTATTTATGGTTATGTTTTTAGCGGATCTATTTTAATAAGTGCTGGTGTTGATACTGTTCAATTAATTTCAGTAGTAAGTGATATTGGAACTTATTCACAAGATGGATTTGTAATTACTTTCAATCTTAATAATCATGGTTTTAAAAACGGTGAGGTTATAAATATAGAATTTACTAGTGGGCCAATTTTTGATATAGGTGGTATATTTAATTTTAATCCCCTAGCTCTTATTGTTGAAAATAAAACTACTAATACATTTGAGAGTAATTTTGCTGGAACAGGAAAAAATAAACCACCTACATCCGTTAAAGAGCATATGACATATGATAATTCTGCTAATAATGTTTTCAAACCTCTTAATAGGGTAATCTCTTAAAATGCCTAGATTAGTAAATGACGAATTATTTGGAAGAGAACCAGATAAAAGGGCTGTTGATCCTGATTTAATTGAGGGCGGGTTAAGAAGTAAGCAATTTGCAACTGTGGTTGATTTGCTTGGTTTTGGAGAAATTAGTGGGTTTAGAAGTATACAAAATACATCTTTCAACAATATAGAATCAATAGATATAGGAAGAGATGTTTTTTTAGATGGTACACCATTAGTAGACGCAAACGGAAATAAAAATTTTAATGATGTTGAAGTTTTTTTTAAAAATGGAACTACAGATCAAACACCTTTAGGGTCAATAGATTCTTTTGGCCCTGATCGTATAGAAAATACAACAACTGTAGGCGTTGAAGTCACTAATAGTACATCTGTTTCAAGGTCAATAACAGGTATTCAAGATGCAACTGGAAAAGAATTAATAAGAATGATAAGAGTTACTTTACAAATACCAGCATTACAAGAATTAAAAACTAATGGTGATGTTATTGGTGCAGAATTAAAAATTTCAATACGTATTACAGAAAATGATGGCACAATTCACAATCCTGTTGTTGAAGATGTGATAAATGGTAAAGCATCAAGTCCATATCTGAAAGATTATGAAATTGATTTAGAAAGTAATAATTTACAATTCCCCTTAACTGTCACTGTTATAAGAAATACTGAAGATGCAACCGATGCTAAATTGCAAAATAAAACAAATTTTCTTCTGTTAACAACAATAATCCCAGAGTCTAAGGCATATGAGGGTTTTGCATATGTAGCTTTACGCTTTAATGCACAATCTTTTCGAAATTTCCCCAGACGTATGTATAGGGTAAAAGGAACTAAGATTAAAATTCCTCATAATGCAACTGTTGATCTGGATAATGGTGCTATTTCTTACAGTGGCGATTTTGACGGAACATTTAAAACAGATAAAGAATGGTGTTCAGATCCAGCGTGGATTCTTTATGATTTACTAACAACTGATAAAGGTTTTGGCGGCTCTGATGGTGTTATATCTGAAGATTCACTAGATGTGTTTTCATTTTTTAGTGCTAGTAAATATGCAAGCACAATTATTGAAGACCCAATTACTGGAACCTCGGAGCCTAGGTTCAGTTGCAATGTGATTCTTAATCAAAAAAATGACGCCTATTCCTTAATTAATGATCTCTGTTCCGTAATGCACGCAATGCCTTTCTATAGTAATGCAACATTACAGATAGGACAGGATAGACCTACAAATACAACAACAAACACCTCAGATGCTCAATATTTATTTACCAATGCAAACGTTACAGAAGATGGTTTCAATTATTCGGGGTCAGGTCAGAGGACTAAATTTACAGAGGTAGAAGTATCTTATTTTGATAATGATACTCAAAAAATTGATTATGAAGTTGTAAAAGCCAGTGATGTTACGGCTTTAGCCTCTTTCCCTTCAAAATATGGCAAAACAAGAAAAACGATAAAAGCCTTTGCCTGCACTTCCAGAGGTCAGGCAAATAGATTAGGTCGCTGGTTTTTATATACAAATTTAAAAGAGACTGAAATTTGTACATTTATAACAACTTTGGAAGCTGGCGTAATTGTAAGGCCATCAATGATAATCGGCATCGCTGATTCAATGAGGGCGGGTGTTCGTAGAGGTGGACGTATACAAACAGGCGTTTCTACAACTCAAATTATTGTTGATGATGCAAATAATACAGATTTAACAACAGCAGATTCTGCAACCCTTTCAGTAGTTCTTCCTGATGGAACTGTAGAAAGTAGAGTAATTGATTCAATTTCTGATAAAACCATAACTGTATCTTCTGCATTTTCTTCTACTCCACAGGCCAACAGTGTCTGGGCTATAGAAAATACATCTATTGAATTTCAAACATATAGAGTAATTTCAATCAAAGAAAATAATGAGTCTGAATATACAATCACCGCAATAATTCATGATGTTAATAAATATGCACAAGTTGAAGACACGACAATAGCAGCACAGCCTCGTAATATTACAACTTTGCTCGATGTCAAACCAGCACCTTCAAACTTAATAGCGATAGAAAATATTGTCGAATTAGATAATCGCGCTGTTGCAAAAATTTTTGTATCTTGGCAGCCAGTTCAGGGTGTTAAAGAATATAGAGTTGAATCACAATATGAAAATGATAGTGTTGAAGTTTTTAGGGTATCAAGACCAGACTTTGAAATTTTTGAATCAAGATCAGGAACTTATAAATTTAAAGTACAGTCATACAATGCTTTAGGTATTTTAAGTACCGAAGCTTCATCAATAGATAATTTTCAAGCAAGTGGAAAAACTGCTTTACCTGCTGACGTTCAGAATTTGAGAGTTGAAACATTATCCGATCAATTAGTAAGACTAAGATTTGATAAATCTACAGATACAGATGTTGTTCACGGAGGGAATGTCATTGTAAGACATAGTAGTCTTACTGATGGCACTGCTACATTTTCTAACTCTGTTAATCTTATAGCTGAATTAGCTGGAAGCGTTAGCGAAACAATTCTACCTGCACTTGATGGTGAATATATTCTCAAATTTAGAGATGACGGAGGAAGGCTTAGTTCTGGGGAGGCATCAGTTGTTGTTTCCAACCCAGATCCAAAACCTAAATTATTAGTTTTTAGTGATAGAGAGGACACCGATTCAACACCATTTAATGGAACAAAAACAGATTGTTTTTTTAGTACTACTTTAAATGGTCTTGTTTTAGGTTCAACTGTAAAGTTAGACGATGCAAGTGTTTCTGATTTTAATGCGATACAAAATTTTGATTTTTTAGATCAAAACTCAACAACAGATGGGGGTAGTTATGAGTTTGAAAATATTCTTGATCTTGGCAGTGTGCATCCTTTACGGTTAAAAAGACATCTTACAGCACAAGGTTTTTATCCCTCTACTTTCTTTGATGAAAGAACTGCAAAAATAGATTTATGGGATGATTTTGGTGCTTCTGATGCGTTTTCTGTAAACGCAAAATTAACTTGTGCGGTGACATCTGCGGCCCCTTCAAATGGTTCGTCTTATCAAGATAGTGATTTTACAGGAAAAACTTTTAATACTTTTGCAAATGGTACTTTGATAGGAAGAGGTTTTAAATTCAAATTAGAAATGATTAGTACTGACCCTGCACAAAGTATTGAGATAGTGCAACTTGGATATATTGCAGAATTAGACAGAAGAACAGAACAAAAAAGCAATTTAAGCAGTGGAACAAGTTCATCTGGCCTTGCTGTTACTTTTGATAATACATTTTTTACAGGAGCAAGTGGAACGAGTGTCAGTGCTGGCAGTCAACTTCCGAGCATTGGTATTACTGCAAATGATCTTGGTGGCACTGATAGATTTGAAATTACTAATATATCTGGAAGCGGTTTTACAATAAAATTTCAAAATGCTGGAAATGCTGTAATTGATAAAACATTTAGTTATACTGCGGTAGGTTTTGGGCGTGGTACTTAATATGCTGTTAGTATATACTTAAAGTAATTCTTGATATTAAACGATGGCTCAACACGATTACGATATACAAAATGACACGGGGGCTAATGTTCGTCAAGACATAAATAATGTTTTGGACGCAATAGCTACAAATAATAACGGAAATTCAGCCCCTTCAACAACTTTTGCACATCAGTTTTTCGCAAATAATACAGATTCAATAATGCAGATTAGAGATGCTGGTAATAGTAATTTTATTAATCTTTTTACTCTTGCTGGTGGCCCAGCTTTTCCCATTGATGGGACAATAAATTCAGTAAATATTGGTAAGGGTGCAAACTCTATTGCGGGTAATACTGTCCTTGGAGAACTTGCTTTGGATGCTTCTGTCTCTGGTGGTAATAATACTGCTATCGGTAAAAAGGCTCTAACAGCATTAACTTCGGGTGCTAATAATACGGCTATCGGTGTAGAAACTCTTCAAACTATCTCTACAGCAAGTAGTAACACTGCCATAGGAAGCGGTGCGCTTAAATTGAACGATTCTGGTGCTGCAAATACCTCTATAGGTGCTTTTGCTTTAGATGCTAATGATACAGGCAGTTTTAACACAGCTATAGGTACAGCTACTTTAGGAGCAAACACTTCTGGCAGTAACAATGTGGCTATTGGTAGACAGGCTTTAGACGCAAATACCACTGCGGATGACAACGTTGCCATAGGTGTAGGAGCATTAGGGGTAAACGAAACAGGAACTGCCAACGTAGCCATTGGTAAAAATGCTTTAGATGCAAATACTACGGCAGATAACAACACTGCTGTGGGTCACAATGCTTTAACTACAAATTCCACAGGCGTTAACAATGTAGCTGTCGGATCAAATTGTTTAGATGCGTGTAGTACAGGTTTTTCAAATGTAGCAATAGGTCAATCTTGTTTAGGTGGTGTTGTTGACGGAGACAATAATTCAGGTATAGGCAATGAAGCGGGTTTAAATGTTACCACAGGCAATAATAATCTCTTCCTTGGTCATGATGCGGGAACAGCTAGTTCACCTTCAGGATCAATTACAACAGAGAGTAATCGAATTTGTATTGGTGACAATAGTATTACAAATGCACATATAAAGGTAGCATTTACAGTTACTTCTGATGCAAGAGATAAAATTGAAGATGGCATTGTTTCTCATGGTTTAGATTTTGTAAATAAATTACAACCAAAATCTTTTTGGTTCAAAAAAAATCGTGATTCTAATGAAAAAACAGGTGATAAAAGATATGGTTTTTATGCTCAAGATATTCTTGCTTTAGAAGGTGCAAACCCTGTTGTAATTGATAATAAAGATTTAGAAAATCTTAAATATAAAGGTGAACAATTAATACCTATTCTTGTAAATGCTATCAAAGAATTATCAGCAAAAGTCACAGCCCTCGAAGCAGGGTAAACTGTAATTAATCAATTTTTTTATTATGGACGAAGAAAGAACCGCAGATGAAATCGCAGCAATCTTTAATACTGCTGGTGATAGTGTTAATTTAATTAATGCAGATGCAAATTATTCAGCATATACAACAAGAACAGGATATCCAGATTCTGAAGAAGAGTGGAAAGCAATGATCAAAAGAAATACAGATCATCTTGAAATTATTAAGGCTTATAAAAAAACTGATGGAACAACATCAATCTGGACAACTGAATCTTTTACAGATATTGATGCTGCTATAACTAAAGGTAAAACTCTTTACGCTTAGTTTATGTATTTACAAAAATTACAGGAAACAAAACAACATCTGTTGTTAGAAAAAGAAAAGCAACTTGCAAATCTTTATGAAATTACTGGGGCTTTAAAATTGTTGGATCAACAGATTTTGATAATGCAAGCTTCCGAAGAAAACCAGCCGTCAGATACAAAGGGGTTAAAGACAAAATCAAAAGCAGCGTCATCAATGTAAGTGGTGCTGTAATTAAAATTTCTTTGAACATAAAATGCTAGACCGCATTATAAAAATTATTTCTATTTTGTCATTTTTGATGTCGCTTTCAATGGCAGCTTTTGGATATGTTGCAATCCGCTATATGCAAAGTCCAGAATTTGAAAGAACACTAAAAAACAAACTCATGGGAAGTCTTGAAAATAAACTACCTGATGTAATTAAAAATAATTTACCAGATGTAACAGGGCCATCTATACAATTACCAGAACCACCAAAAGAAAAAATAAAACTAAAATGATATTTGGTTTTTTCAAAAAGCTTATAAAATATTATCTTGATAAATTAATTCATTGGTTACGTATTCAGAAATTTAATTTAGAGCTTGACAATGAAATAAAAGAATTTCATGAAGATTGGTTAAAAGAAAATGAAAAAGAAAAACCAAAAATAAAAGAAGTTGGAAAGTTTGGAGAAGAAGGCTGGTCAATATCTATTGGAGATATGAAAGATGGAAATACCAAGAATTGAAATACCGCAGATAAAAATAAAAGAAATTTATATTCCTAAAACAAGGACATGGGAACAATATCCAACTACTTTAGATATTATTGACAAACCAAAGCTTGAATATCCTGTTGTTAACTTTCCATCTTTTGAACCTTTAGAATACCTACCTGATAAATTTATTCCTACAGATCCAGATAAACAACCAGAACAAAAAAAACCAGATACACCACAGCCGCCAAAATATACACCAAAAGTCAAAAAAGATAAAGAGTTTTTTATAAAATGTCCAAACGAGTCTAGTATTCCCGTAGGCTCACATCCTAATGAACTAAGGCTTCAAATCGTCATAGGACATTCTGTTAAAAATGGTCAATGTTATGAAATCTACAGAGATTCAACCTTTGTTGAGAAATGGATACCTAGCCCTCCTGTTCTTGTTAGTACTTCAATTATTGCTGTTGCTGCGGCTTCAAGCCCTATCATAGTTAATCTTGTCAAAAACCTTGTTAAGACAGCCATAAAGAAACTCAGCAAAAAGAAGGATAAATCAAAGGTACAAACATAAGCAAGCAAAACTACAAGCCCCTTATAGGCGATTCTGAGTGGACTTAATTTACTTATTTAGATTAATTTTGTGTGTATGTGGGATAACTTGGTTCATTTTAGGCTTGCTTACTATATCTGCACAAAGTCCATGATAAGGACTATCTACAGCGTATTCAGCACCTATAACTCTTAATTCATGACAATTTTTAAGCCTTGCCAATTCATAATTTAATCTTGCTGTTGATAACTGTTGCCTTGCTATTTTTTCTTGAGTGGTTGCACTTTTTAGGCAGGCATCTTGAAAACGTCTATCGAGTGGGACAGATATTGTTGCAGCTATTCCAAAATTAAATGAAGTTGCATCTTTATTGCCGCTGTAATTTTCTCTATAAAAAAGAATTTCACCCGCATTTGTAAGGTTGCCATCTTCATCAGCAGCCTCGTTATAAACTGGTGTGTGATAAATATAGTCTTGAGGACGTTTGATCGCTACTGAGGTCGTTGCAAATGGGCTAACCGATAGTGTAGCTCCTGAACATTTAATTCCATTACCATATGTGTTTTCAGTCATTGGCCCCGTCAAAACTTGCGTGGCGAAATTTGATACACTGGAACTAGTATTCGACTGTGGATTGGCAACTGCTGATGTATTTGCGTAACTAGGTAAACAAGAAAAAAGACTTACTAATTGGAAAATATAATAGTGGTATCTGTAACGACTTCTGAAGTTACTTGTCTTGTTATATCGGTTATAGATTCCAGAGATGGGCCTTTGTAAAATTCTGAAAACTGAAAGCTTTCCGATGTTTGCTGCCAGTTTGGTTTTTGATCCAGATTTAAGCCTGTCCATTCATAAGTAGTTCCATTAATAGTTTCTGTGACTGTGGCATTGGGCATAGACAATGTTTGGCAGTTGCCGCATGAAATACCAGAACCCGTAACACTATATGTATAACCTGAATTATAGCGAACCTCACGGATTTGCTCAGTCAAATTATTTGTGGTGACGCTTCGGCTTGTACTTGTTGCACTTGTAAAATTTGGGACTACTGGGATCGCATAGGCTGGACTAATAAAAAATATTAGCGGCAGATATTTCCACATTAATCAATAGTTAAATCCGTGACAAATTGACCTGTTAATACAATCCCTGTTCCTGTTCCACCTGTAAGCGTCATTGTGTGATGGTCAAGTGTTACGGCTGCTGTTCCTACGCTTCCAGCGGCAGTTGAGGTTAAATCACTAAAGTTGCTAACTGTTCCAACTGTCGGGGCTGATCCAGCAGTAGCATCGCCTTCAAGGTATGACTGAGAAAAGCTGAAAGTTTCCCCTGCAGTGGTTTGTGTCGCACTTGGCATAGTTACTGACGGAACCCCAGATGTAACAGAACCAAAGCCACCCACAGTTGCAGTATCCCCGCTTGTAGTTGTTATATTTGTTCCGCTTATGCTGTAACTAGATCCTAATTTATCGGCAGAAGTTCCAGCAGAAACACTTTCTAATTTTACACTTGATGTAAACGTGCTTTGAATATCACAATACGCCGCAGTTGGGAAACAGAGGGCGGCAATTAAAAACAGCTTTTTCATTTAGTACCTACTTTGTTATTTTTATTATCTACTATTTTAGGTGCATTGCCATTTTTCTTTTTACCTACCTGTAAACCGAAAGAAGCTAAACTTCCCGAAAAAATCGAGGCTATGAAAGTTGGATCGAAGTCTACAATTTTCTTACCACTAGGAGGCTCGTAATAAGAAAGAGTCAACATTGAAGCGCTCCATACAAGAACTGCAATTTTAACAATCGTTTCAACACGATTACCTTCTTTTTCTTCTTGTTCTTCCATAAATGAGGCTTTTTGCTAAAACTAGCAAATTTGTCTACAGTTGGAAAGAATATATTACAAAAACATGATTCGATTTATTAAGCCAATACTAAAGTTCTTCGTCAAATCCAATGCAGTAAAATCACTTGTGATTGGATTGCTTGAGGACTATGCGGCAAGTACGGAGACAGACATTGATAATGAGTTGGTCGCTCTTGTTAAGAAAAAGTTATGGCCTGTTACATAACTTTAAGTTATGGTTGGCGTAAGGCATCTGGTGGTCAGTGCCTTCTCTGCAAAAAATGGGCTAACAGTCCCCAATGTTAGCCTATTTCAAATATAAGGAGGTCAGCTTGCTATGGCTTGGGATGATTGGCTTACCATAACAGAAACGATTGAAGATCAACTTTATCTTGAGATACAAGCGCGGATACTAAGCGAGATAACTGACTTTGAATACTTGCTTGATGTTGCTGTAAATTATCAACGGCAAAATTGGCAAAAAGACGAGATCATCAAAAATTGCATTGCAAAAATTGGCGATCTCGAAACAGAATTAATTAAAATAAGTCTTAAAAAAGAAAAAGACGATAATAATTCAAGAATTAAAAAGGAATATCATCGTCCTGTTTAGGCTCAATAAAATTTAAATTTATATTTCCAAATAATCCATATTTTCCTTCTTTTGCTTTTGCGTTGATATAAATACCATCAACTTCGACTTCTTCTTTCTTTGAATAATCCCAGACTTTCCCTTTTTTTTGTTTAGTGTCTACCATTTTCATAACTTCTTCACAGAAGGCGGTAACAGATTCAGATGGAATAAATAAAGACATTTTTTGAGGATACTTGTCTTGGTCTTCATAATCGTTTTCACTTGTTGAAAACTTGATTGGGTAAGGAAGTGCGGCTTTAAATGAATCAGGCATGATTAAAAAAATTTGTTAAAAGTTGGTCGAATAATTGAGTAAGCGAAATTTTGTTTTTCGCGCAATATTTACGGATTAGGGTGGCTTGCGTATCATCGGTTCTAAAATAAAATTTGTTGCGGTTGTAATAAGAATTGCGGCGTGATCGAAGCTGCGCAATGACTTCTTCGCCTGATTTTGTGGCCTGTTCTTCGGTCATTAATCATCTTTATACTTTTCAACAGCTTGGCGCAAAAATCTGCCGTGTTCAGATAATGTAATATTTTCAGGACGTACTGATTTAACTTGTAAATTAAAATGCTTTTTAAATTCTTTCAAGATTTGTTCTTGATGGCCTGATTCGCGAATGTCCTGACAGATCAAATCTCTTGCCATCTCGTTAATAGGTTTGGGAATTAAATAATCCTTTTCGGGTTCTTGATTCGGCTTTGTCGGGGTTCTTACAACATCGTTATTTTCTGGTGGTTCTTCTTTTGGTTGGTCAAGGTCTTTGACTTCAACATCAGCCCAAAGTTCGTAAGCATCGCCAAAGGAAAAACAAGCGCAGGCGCACAAATGACGGCGTTGCGAATTTTGAATATGATTTGAACTAATTTTTTCGTAACTTATAGCCTTGTTTGTATTGTCTGTTATTGCATACGGAAACAAAGGAAGTTTGACCCCTGTAATTACATTTACAAAGCATCCCATCAAATAACCTGTATTGTCGGGAGCCATCCAAACAAGTTGGCCGTTTGGGTCAGGTTCTAAAGCAAAAAACCAGTTCGGCGCTTCTTCTCTAATTCTTTGCGCTGTTTTAGCCCAAGCGCTATATGTAAAACGCCCTTTTTTGTAAAGATCGCCTGTTGTTATCAGGCCGCCCAGATTTGGGATTTCGATTGGTTTTGTTTGGTTTTCCATAGTTTGAGAAAAAATTAAAGGCAGGCCAGAAGGGTTCCCTAAATGTAGCTTTTACCCATAACTGACTACAACCCTAGTTGCCGAGTCTAGGTAGTCCGCATCTGAGAGAGGTTGTTTAACCGCGCTTCGTTATGGTTATCGCGGCATTGCAACTCTGGCCTATGTTCTTTAGTCTACCAATTTATTCAGGTTTGTCAAAAGTTTTTATATTTATATTTGCGCCAATATGTTCAAATCGTTTCGCATATCGTTTCAATGCCTGCAAACAAACAACTAGAGAATCATCTGCAAGAACAGTTCCCCCAGATGTGACAGATAAAGCATCAAGAGTGCTACGGGTTAGCTTGTCAACATCCCCTGTTGTTTTGCTAGTGCAGAAAAAAGGCGCGTTATTTTTTATAATTTCTGCATTTTTACCCGTTCCAAAATGGCTTTTAGGGCGCGGCATTATAAATTCAATAGAAACTTGCACGGGTTCATTAAAAGGGCTGCCTGCAAACGCTTCAAGAGCCGCGTGAATAATATCCTGACGCCACGGCTTGACCCTTTTGCTTGATTCCATCAAACCGCCGTATCTTGTCAAAGTTTTTGAACCCTGCGGCGCGGGTAAACCTACAACACGAAATTCAAGTTCTTTCATAATTCCAATCAATTTCTGCCCAAAATCCAATTATCGGATCATTGTTTATGTCAATTGATCCTTCGCCACATTCAAGATATTCATAAGTTTTTTTTGATTGTCCATCATAATAAACTTGCCCATAATAAGGATTATATGGGAAATTCGGCCGCGGAGAATCAAGAGGTTCCGATGTTTCAAATATACTTGCCATTAAAAACCTCCTTCAGCATCTTCCCAACACCTATAATCGCAAAGCATTTTTGCAAGTGCAGTTAAAGCAGATAAATCATAACTTGCTAAGTAAATGTGAGTTCTTCCTTTTTCAAATGGCTCGCCGTTTACTATAGGTTCATCTTCTGGAAAGTCTTGATAACCCCAAAATTGACCCATAGCCTTGTGAATTGGAGTATTTACAAAAGCAGTTTTAATTGTTTCAACCCCGATTTCACTTAATTGAAGTGCAAAAGGAGTTGGAACACCATCCAAGCCATCAAATACCATCAAATACTTTTTTAATTCTTCATCAAACCAAATTTCATGTTTTGGAAAATCTGGTTTTGTTTTCATTGTTTTCTTCATTTAAAATCCTCCTTGTTTAGAATCAAATCTTTTCCATGCCTGCGACCAAGCATAAGCGCAATCAATCGTGTGTTGATCTTCACCAACTACACATCTATTCGGTCTAGCCCAGATTGTTTTGCATACATCAGGGATAATTTTGTGATGTTCTGCAAGCGCTTCAAGATAGCTTCCCATCTGCGCATCCGTTGAATAAGGCTTGGCGTACTTTTGCGATTGTGTTTTTAAATCAATCAACATTAGTTTTTGCGATTTGTTGTCATAGCCCAAAAGATCAAGTTGACCACCTACAGATTTTTCAAGATCGCAAAGCATATATTCAACCGCCCACGGCTCGAAATCTTCCCATAGTTCCAAATCCATTAAAGGCTTAATCCAATCTTCATAAATGCCCATTTCGATTTTATCGTTGCCTAGCATCCGTTGTTGCAAAGCATAATGCGCTGTTTCTCCGCGTGGTTGCCATTTAGCCCTGTATCTTTCAATGTTTGCCAGTTCTTCAGGCGTTTTTGTATTACAAACTTGAGTCGTTGAAAATGCAAGTTGTTCACCTGTCGGCTCCCAAATGTATTTATGGGTTTTTTCTATCCTTGCGATAGGTAGCGGCGGAAGTAATTTTTTCATGCCACCGACATCCCGTAAGGCGTTACAAAATAGATTCTTGCTGTTCGGCCACTTCGCGTAGGGCGTCTTAAAGGTTTCCCTGTTGATAAATCGAAACGATGCTGTAGGAAAGCGGGTTGACATTTTGACAAGTCATTTAAACGGGCGGAAGCTGTTTGATGCTTCATTCCTAGAATTTCTTCTACCTGATCGCACGTCAATCCCTCCTCGTGACTTCTTACACATCTTAAGACTTCAAGACACATCCCGTTTACTTTGTCTTTAATAGATTCGGCGGCATCTTTTGATGTTTCTGTTTCGTTGCTTGGAACTACGGTGTAGTTAAAAAGCGGTAAATCGTTAGTTTCCATTTGTTTTTTTGGGTTTTGTTTGTTTCCAAAATTGGATCAATCGCTCTAATTCAGCGATTCTTGTTTCGGCGTTTTTTATTTTTTCGGCTGTTTTCATGTCGGGTAATCCTTGGGGTTTACAACTTCAACACGTTCTTCAGGCTCTTTTGATCTGGCAAGATTTCGATGTTTTACGCCCTGATAACCTTTTGGGAAACGTGATTTTGAATTGTTGCAATCGTCTTCCACAGTTTGCCATCCGTCCGTTTTCTTGTCGAGATCCGTTAAAGTCCACATCTTGCGATCAGGATTTGCGGGGTTTGGTTTATGTAATCCCGCTTTTAAGGTTTTGATGATAGAACCAACATCAGCAAGTCTTTCCATTATTCAAAACCCCTTTCCGCTGTAAATACTCTTGAAGCTGGATGATTTACAACTGCTTCTTCTTTCTTGAAGAATTTCTTGTCGTTAGGTTTATAAACATCCTTGTAACCCCCGATTATTGCCATTTCTAGCGACTTAATCTGATCTTCAAGGGTAAACTTCCTTAACTTATCAAAAATGCGGTTTGCGACCTTCTGGCTGCAAGTTGCTTTTTTCTTGTGTCTTATCGGCCACCATTCAACAATTAAATCGGCGTGTCTTTGTAGGTCATCAGGAATTAATTCTTTTTTGATCTTCGCAGAACTAAAAGGATCAATTTTTTTCTTTTCCTTATCCTTATTAATAGATACTATATTAGAGAATTTATCTGCGCTCTCTTGTTTTTTTATCTTTGTTTTTTCTGGCGAACTTTGTTCGCTTGATAAATTCATTATAGCATACGGTGTCAAGCCCTTTGAGGCTTGAAACAGCATATCATTGATAAAAGCAGCCATAGTCTGATGTTCTGGTTTAATTAGTTTTAAAAGCGCGACAATTTGTGGCTTGATTTGTACACGAATTGGTTTGTTTGTGGTCATAAGTTGGTTTAATTCATCCACACAATGACATAAAATGGCAGGGTGTCAATATTGATTATTTAATATTTGTTCATACTGTCACTATTAAAATTACAACGATGTTTCTTTAAATCGACTTCGACCCATTCTTCACCATTAAAAACAACCCATAGTTGTTTTTTGACGTCAAATTCACATCGACCTGTTTTTGGTTTTTCTTCGTTCATTTTAATTTTGCTTGCCATTCAGGAGTTGCAAAAATTTTTCTGCAATGTGTATGAATTTTATTTCTAATTTTATTGGCTTCGTTGTTTTTTTCTTCGTATTCAAAAGTATATTGTAAGTTTCTTATATATTGTTCAGAATCTTCATTTTGTTCATTCATTTCTTCTTTAATTTCATCTATAGAATCATTTACTGTTTCGACATATTCATCAAGTAGATTTTCAATAAAAATACATTCTTCAATGTTAATAAGTAAATCCATTATTCAACCTCATATTCTTTGTTTGCTTCTTCTTCGCAAACATCGCGCAAAAGACAAGAAAGAGTTTTTCCTTCAATAATCGCGCGAGTCTGTAATTCTTTTTTTGTTGCGGGTTTGACAAGTACCTGAATTAGTTCAGAATACTTGTCAGCGTCCGCTGTTCCCTTTTCTCTGTTAGCCATTGTTTAATTCTCCTTTTCTAAAGTTTTAATTTCTGAAAAAATAGTTTTGTGCTTTTTATTTCTTTGTCTAGGTTTAGATATTTTTTTCAGGTTGTTTTTTTTAAAAACTCCTAGATTTTCATAATCTTGTTTTGTTGTATTTTTATTTACATGAAGATTACTTTGTGAATTGACATCTACATATCTGTCAGTCATTGTTTAGTCCTCCTACTTCCAAAGTTCTCTAACTTGCTTTGCAGTCGCAAAGTGAAATAAGCCGTTGTCAGCAGTTCTGATAACAGTAAAACGGAAGCCGTTTAGTTGTTGTGCAGTTTTGCCACCGTCAACAACTGTGAATCCGTTTTGTAGTCCTTCAAGTTGAATGTTCATTTTGTTTGATTTGTTTTGTTTACATTCCTATTATAATAGAATTAATTAAGTATGTCAACTATTAGATAAAAAAAAGGGCTATTAATTTAGCCCGTATTTTTCACATAATTTTTGAAGTTTTTTGCTTGGTCGATAAGTGTATTTTTCAACGAATCCATCAGCATAAAGATTTTCGATGCGAACTCTGCCGTTTTTTAGTGGAGTTCTTTTTTCTTCGATGATGACAATTCTGTCGCCTAAATCATTTAATCTCATTGGTTTCCTTTGTTTGGTACACTTTAATTATAATATAATTAATTAGATATGTCAACAAATTAATTTGACTAATTTGGTAAAATAAAAAAACTACTAAACAAACTCTTATGGCATTTCTAGTCGGGCAAAAATATGCAATCGGGCAATCAGTTAAAAAAATTTCTTACACTTCATCAGCCATCCCCCCACGCTATCGCAACGGCAAGATTACAGAAGTATTTACTAAATCTAACAGCGCAGGGTCAGTTAATTACTATTACAAAGTTTTATGGGATGACAGCAGAAGATCAGAACACGCGCAACACACATTACGCCCCTTAGATTGATATTTCTTGCGGTATCTTATTCTGGCCTATTGTTCTGAATTTTCTGAATCTTTTGCTTTCCACTTCTCGAAACATTTCAACGTGCGATACGCACTCTTGAAATTCAATAAGACCTTCAAAAACACCACATCTTAAATAAAGATCAGATCGACCTTTTATTGGGAAAAAGTCAACCTGATAAGAGCCACAAGGCGATAGTAAAGAAGGCGTTTCAATCATTGAAAAAATTATCCTCCTCCAAATCGTATTCGTGATCTAAAAACTTGTCATCTTCATCATCGCCGCGATCTCGAATTGCCTGCGCTTCTCTTTGGCTATCAAGCGCGGCTTGATGATAATGTAAAAAACTATCCATTTAATTAATTAGTTGAGTTAATTTTTGATTTGCTTGTTCAATGCAACCTACACCGTTAAATTGATAACGACCTAATGTAATGTAGCAATCATCTTTTTCAGTTAATTTTTTGTAAACACAAATAGTAACTCGTTCCCAATTTGGGTTGCGTTCTTTGCCTTGATGGCGTCCTAAATGATGATGATAAAAAATATCTGTAGCTCCTTTAATTTGATAATGTTTGTTGTCTTTGTCTTGATGAATTAATGTTTTTTGCATTTGTTTGATTGGTTTGCTTACAACTTAATTATATTATAATTAAATAATATTGTCAACTATCTTTTTCTTGATATTTAAAATATTCTCTAATTATTAACTCATGATCCAACATCAATTGCTCCATTTGTCCGTTCATATATTTTATATCCCTTGAGTTCATATTATTTTCATCAGGTAGATTCTTTTTAAAATCTATTTGAAACTTCTTCATCTTTTCTACTTGTTCTTTCAATTCTTTAATAAGCTTTTCTTTTTTACTTTCCATTTCGACTCCTCCAATGTTGTAATTCAAGATCAAATCTTGCAAGCATTATTAATTGTTCTTCTCTTGTATATTGCGCCAATATCTGCGCCTGTTCTTTTCCTGAGAATCTTTTTAATAACCACGGCTCCTGAAAAAACATTTGCTTTTGCATTTTTATTAACAATCCTAAAACAGCATCGCGTTCTTTGTCGGTCATGTTCTCAGTAATGCGTAAAAACTCACGTTCAGCCCTTTTTGATGTTTCTTCATCCCCGCTTGAAAATTTATATCGTTTCATCGTTTATTCCTCAATCTGTTTTTAATTCTTCTATTTATATCAGCCTTCTTTTTTCTCTCTTGTTTTTCTCTAAGTTTTTGCGTTTGATCTATACCACACATAAATTTAATAGTTTCAGGCAATTCTCCATTAAATAAATTTTCTGCAAAATCATCTAGTTGCCAGTTTCCCCATCTATCTTTTTTGCGTCTTTCATCTCCAGTAAAAGCACAATTTCCCTTATGGTAAAAACGCAACGGTGCTTTACTATTTCTTGAATGACACATAGGAAAATCAACAACCCCTTTTAAATCTTCAATAGGTTCCCCGCAGGCTTCGCAAATAAAATAAAAACTTGCTTCTTCATCGTTATATTTTATATTCATTTATATTTGCCCTCCCATTCGTTATATTCATCAAACATATACCCATCAGAATTTGCACCTTCGCGGACAGCCGCAAGCGCCGCATCCCTTACATTCTCCTCTACCATTTCTGCAAGTACTTTTAAACTTTTTAAAGAATCAATTTTACGTTCAACCTGTGAAAGTCTTTTTGATGCGCCATCGTAACCATCTTGCAAATCTCGCGTTGCTTCCTGAAGTTCCCCATCTGCAATAATCTTTTGCGCGTGATTAATACGATTTATAGGGGCGCTTTTTAAATGCTCAGTTTGCCTAGCAATACGCCCACCAATAACCAAAGAAAGTAATTGATTTAATGATTTAAGTTGTTCCTGATCTTTCATCTATCCTCCGAAAAAATAAGGGTTACAGTTTCATCATTGCTTGATTTTTCATCTACATCCCAATCATAAGGGCATTCGTTATCAAGCAACCACTCAAAAAGTTTTGATCTGTCTAATCTCATTGTTTAACCTCCTTTTTTTCTGTAAGTTGTAAAATTTTGTTTTGTAGTTCTAAAATAGTTCTATTTTCTGATTCAGAATTTTCCATTGCAGTAATTTGCATTTTTTTAAATTCATCTAAAATTTTACTTTTACTTTCTCTTAGTCTTTCTATTTCAGTTTGCATTTGAAGAATACAATCTTCTTTGAAACTTTTTTCTTGTTGCAGTTTTCCTATAAGTTCATAATTTTTTTCTTCTAACTTTGTAACTGAATTTTGTAAATCAAAAAATACATCTCCCTTATCTAAATTTTTAATAAATCTTTCTTGTTTTTCTATTTTGTTTTTGTAATGATTTAGTTCCATAACGTGTTGCCGAAGTAACTTATCATAATTTTTTGAAAAAGCTGCCCGACTATTTTGTATAGCCTTTTTATTTTCAACTTTAAGTAATTTAAGACGTTTTTTATATTGCTGTCCTTGTGCTTTTAATCCTTTTTTTTCTCTATTTTTAAGCATTTGATTTTCTTCTTTTGTATATTGCGCCAATAGTTGATAATGTCTTATATCTTTTTCTTTAACTGTTCTGTGATACCATTTTGTCGCCATATCTGTTTGCTGATCCTCTTCTAAAGAAACAAACATACAATCAACAACATTTATTAATTGATTATCTTTTTTATAAACATGAATCCATTTGCTTAAAAAAGATTTAAATTTTTTTACCTGTAGTTTAGTAAGTTCATCAGTAACTATTTCTAAATTACTTTCCCATTCTTCATATTGTTCGACCCCGTGATCGGGTTCTCTTAATTTTTTATTTAAGAACTTAATTCGCATCTTCAAATCAAGTTCTTGATCTTTATAATCAAAATTTCTACTCATTTCAACACCTCGCAAGCCGCTTGTACACCCGCCGCACAATCGTTGCGGGTCATGTCGGTTAACGCCCCATCGAATCCTAAATAAAAGATTCCTGTCGCGCACATAACCATAAAGAAATTTGTCATTGGTTTAGTTTGTTTGATAACAATTTAATTATAATAAAATTAAAATGTAATGTCAACCCTATAATTCATGTTATATATTAAGGGCATGGCTAAAAAGGCAACTAATATTGAAATTGATCAACGTATTCACAAAATATACGACCTCCTTTTGCTTGGAAATTCAAAAACGCAAATCGCTCGATACTGCGCGGAGAATTATTCAGTAAGTTTACGTCAGACAGAAGAATATTTATCACGCGCTCGCATACTGCAAGAAAAAGACGCACAATTAGAGCGTCCGCAATGGCTTATAGGGGCAATTGCCAGACTTGCAGATTATGAACGCCGCGCATCAATGGAAAATCAACTACAGACCGCAATACGCGCTGTAGAAATGCAAGCAAAACTTCTTCGCTTTGATATGTCAGCTTAACCAACAGCAGTATTATCGTTACCAATAGTAATTGCCAAAAGCTGTGTTCTTGTTAGTCGTTGTATAACCAATAGCAGTATTTTGATAACCACTTGTAGCAGTTAAAAGCCTTGCAATAACTACGTTTTGTGTAAAATAACCGATTGTTGTGTTTTACTTCCATGCAATTTACCCAACAGCAGTATTATGCGCACCATTAGTATTTCCGATAGCTGTGTTATTAGCACCTTTGGTTTTTCCAATTGCAGTGTTTTTGTAACCACTTGTAAGACTAAAAACCATTGCAATAACTAGCTTTGTATAAATTAAACCAACAGCGGTATTCTATGTACCTGATGTAAAACCTATAGCTGTATTATGTGTTCTTGTTGTATATCCTATAGCAGTGTTTTATGTACCTATCGTATTTCCTATTGCAGTATTATGTGTACTATTGGTATAAAAACAATATGAGTCTTATTTCTGATGTCTGCGAAAAACAACCCCTCCTCGACTTTTTAAGTCCTCCTGATGAAAAAGATACAGAGATAATATTAGAGCGTGTGTTATCTGATCTTCATGCGGGGCAACTATCGTTTGTAAATGACACAGAAACGGAAATATTGGGTCTATGCGCGGGCTATGGATCAGGAAAAACGCGATCTTTACTGGCGAAGTGTTTATACCTTTCATTGTTAAATCAAGGCTTCACGGGCATCGTATTAGAGCCGACACAGCCTTTGGTTCGTGATCTCTTTGTAACAGAATTTGAGGAATTTTTGTTAAATTACGAGATTCCTTACACATTTAGAAGTTCGCCATTGCCTGATTTTGTTTTGCACCTACCAAAAGGAGACACGCGCATTATGTGTAGAAGTTTCGAATCATGGCAAAGAATAATCGGTATAAACGCGGCTTTTATATTGGCAGATGAAATTGATACAGTTGCAAAACCGATTTGTGATCGCGCCTTCCCGAAAATCCTTGGACGTCTACGCGCAGGGAATGTTCGTCAGTTCGCGGCGGCGTCCACCCCTGAAGGTTATCGTTGGTTTTGGGAAACTTTCGGAAGTGATGAAGCAAAAGAAAAAGATGACAGAAAGTTAATAAGAATGAAAACAACAGACAATCCACATTTGCCCGCAGATTTTATTGATAGAATGAAAATGAATTATGACCCAAATCTTCTAAAAGCATATCTTGAGGGTCAATTCATATCTTTAACAACTGGCGCTGTTTTTGACCGCTTCGACAGAGAAAAACATATAA
>VTLG01016460.1_pt1 | contig 29396 bp, 24 predicted proteins | sample 4694571 | NCBI WGS metagenome assembly VTLG01 (sample SAMN12604809, study PRJNA352737) | marine metagenome | biome: ENVO:00000447; feature: ENVO:00000209|ENVO:00000569|ENVO:01000036; material: ENVO:00002151; isolation source: viral sequences binned using virsorter ...
TTATATAAATTATTGGCAACAATATTACATAAAGAATGGTGTTACAAAAGGCCCTGTTAATGGAGAACAGTACTTTGTAGAGGATAGTGTTAAAGAAAAATTAACATTAAAACTATTACCGAATGAATGGTTTACTCGTTGGGTGGTTGATGAAACTATAAACTATGGTAAGAATATGAACAGATGGCAAGGCCAGATTACTTCCAAATATCGTAAATTAACAGGAAATGATTATATTTACCTTGGTGGAGAGTTTCATCCAGACATAAAATTTGTTCATTTTACACATTCTTTAAATAAACCTCATGAGTGGAAAGATTACGATGCCTTGAAATATAAATAGTTTATACTTATAAATAAGAGTATAAATGGAGAACTTGAACAATGGCAACACTATCTAATCTTTTTATAGACCAAGATGCAGACTTTTCTACAACCGTAACAGTTAATGATGGATCAGGAAGTCCAATAGACCTTACTGCATATACAGCTATTGCTCAGATTCGGAAAAGTTATTCTTCTTCTACCTCAACGTCTTTTTCAGTAACATTTGTAAGTCCAAGAACTACTGGACAAATAACATTATCTCTTACAGATGTACAGACAGCAGCGTTGTCAGCAGGGAGATATGTTTATGATTTAGTTATAATTGCAAGTGGAGGTGATAAAACAAGAGTAGTTGAAGGAATTGCTACAATTAAACCTAGTGTTTCTAGGTAAATAAAAGGAAACCAAGATGGCAGTTAATGCTACGGTTAATACACCAAGAACAACACAAGCAAGTTTATCTGATGCAAATACCTCACAAGTTGTGAGGATAACTGTACCTGGCCCAAAAGGAGATACAGGAGATTCAGGAAATTTAACTTTGAATACTTTACAAGATGTAAATGTATCTACTCTTAATGATGGTGCTGTTTTAGAATACGACACAACCACATCAAAATGGGTTGCAAAAAATACAATAGGTTCTGATGGTATAACACCAACACTATTAACAATTAATTGTGGAAATTATTAAGGGAAATAAGCTATGGCAACAGTTTTACAAATCAAAAGAGGCTCTCAAGCAGGAACAACTCAACCATCTAGTTTAGCAGCTGGTGAGTTAGCTGTAAGTTATGGTACTGGTACTTCTGCACAACTACAGGGAAATAACGGTCAAAGAATTTTTGTAGGTAATCATGATGGAAGTGGGATACAAGTAGTTGGGGGTAAATATTTTGCAGATAAGTTAGATCATGTAGATGGAACTCTTACTGCTGATTCAGCAATAACAACAGATACTAATAGTTCTATAGATACACTTAAAATAGGAAATCATAACGCTAATGCTTCACAGTTTAAACTTATGGAAGCAACGGCAAATGGTACTAGTGCAATTATTTTGAAAGGTCAAGCAGCTTTAGCTGCAGATAAAACAATTACATTTCCAGCTGAAACAGGAACAGCATTAACATCTGTTTCCAGTGACAGTGATTTAAATAATTTAGGTACGCAAGATGAAAACTTGGATATGGGAACAAGTTATAAAATTGTAAATCTTGCCGAGCCCACTAATGCACAAGATGCTGCTACCAAAAATTATGTAGACGCAAACAGTCAAGGATTAGATATTAAAGAATCTTGTGTTGTTGGTTCTACCCAAGATATTGATAGTGATGCTACAGCTGGTACTTTTTCATATGCAAATGGAACTGCTGGTGTAGGTGCAACTTTAACAAATACACACCAAGAAGCTGTTAACATAGATGGTGTTGCTCTTGACGCTGTTAATATGAGAGTACTCCTTAAAGACCAAACTGCTCCAGCTGAAAATGGTATTTACTATGTTTCAACTGTAGGTACTGGTGGAGCAGCTTTAGTTCTTACTAGAACATTGGACGGTGATTCACCTTCCGATTTAAGTTCTGGTTCTTTTACCTTTGTAGAAAAAGGTACTGTTAATGCTGACAATGGTTATGTTATGTCACAAGATGCAGCTATTACTATAGGTACAACGGCAATCACTTGGTCACAATTTTCTGGTGCTGGACAAATTACTGCTGGTAATGGTATAGAGAAAAGTGGAAATACATTAAACTTAGATATAAAAGCAAATAGTGGTATTGTAATTGATGGTGTAGAACTTTCTATGGATTTAGGTGCTTCTTCAATTACTGGTACTCTTGCGATTGGAGATGGTGGAACTGGTGCTACAACTCAAGCTACAGCTGCAACAGCATTAGGATTGGGTACTGGTGACAGTCCACAACTAACAGGAATTAATCTTGGTCATGCTTCAGATACTACTCTTACAAGAGCTTCGGCTGGAGATGTTAATATTGAGGGGAATATTATATATCGTGCTGGTGGAACAGATGTTGCTGTTGCAGACGGTGGAACTGGAATAAGTACATTTGCAAAAGGTTCAGTCGTTGTTGCAAACGCAGCTGATACAATTTCTGCATTAGATGGTGGAACTACAGTTACAAGTACTGGTGCTCATGGTATTTTATTATATGCAGAATCTTCAGATACGATTGCTTGGAGTGAAAGTTTAGATGGTGGAACTTGGTCATAGGGAAGTATAATGTCTACTGTAATTAAATTAAAAAGAAAATTTTCTGCTGGGGCTCCAGCATTATCTGACCTTGTAGAAGGTGAAGTTGCTGTAAATACAGTAGATAAAAGAATTTATATGCGAGATGCTAGTAACCAAGTTGTTACTGTAGCGGAATCTGGTGCTTCAGTTGTAATATCAGAAACAGCTCCTGCTGGTGCAGCTGTAGGTGATATGTGGTTTGATTCTTCTGACAATGCTGGAAGAATAAAGGTTTATTATAATGATGGTGATTCTACACAATGGATAGATGCAACACCAATATCTTCAATACCAGAAGCTGTTATGGTACAGGAAGATGGTGGAGATTATATTATACATGAAGATAATTCTTTTATATCATATGAACAAGCAACCAATGATATCCATCTAAATCCTGTTTTACCTTTTGTTAGTGTTCAAAATGATACAGCTTATTTAGCAACGATTGATGCTAATCCTTCTGCAACATCAGATATTGATGTAACATTACCCACCAATAGTGGAACATTACAAACAGAAGATGATGTAATTGGTTTAATTATGGCTATGGGATAAGTGATAAATAGTATTAAAGGAATATATAAATGGCTAAGAAGTTAGTTTACGATTATACTATAGATGCTAGTGCTAGTAAAATTAGTGTTAAAGAAAATCATCGTATAGAAACATTACTAATTATAACTGATATTACTATAGGTAAAATTTTATATAAATTTGCTAGTCCAGATTTTGGCTATGTATCTTCTACGTATAATTCTACTACAGAATACACAGAGATAGTTTTAGAACAAAATTTAAGTGGTCTTGGTGTACAAAATACAGATAAACTTCAAATATTTTTTGAGGAACAGCATACTTCAATTGAACCAGCTCGTGCTATTGTTGACCCTGTTCATAAACTTAGAGTTTCACAACCACAAAACTTAATTGATACAGATTTTGAATATGGACTTCAATCAACTAAATGGGAAACATTAGAAACTGTTAATAATGTTCCTTCTATTTTTTCTAATGCTGAAGATGGTATACAAAATGTACAATCAGTAACCTCTACAGCATCTTCTAATGCTATTAGTGTAGTTACAGCTCAAGATCATGGTCTTGTTGTAGGAACTCCCATTGATGTTCAAGGTTTGGATTCTGCAACAGCAGAAGGTAAATATGTTATAAAAAGTGTTCCTACAACAGCATCCTTTACCTATCAAGCAAAAGCTGTTCAATCTACAACTGGAGTCATAAGTGGTGTGTATACACAAATTATACCTGGCGAATTTTATACAGCATCAGAATTAGTTGTTAGTAATACAGGAGGAATTACCACAGACGAAGGAAGTTCAAGTAATCTTACGATAAATACTGAATTTCAACATGGGTTTACTACAGGTACACAATTCTATTTACTTAATACTTTAGGAAGAAAACAATCTATCATAGCAGATCCAACAGCTGCAGCTCCAGATACTTATAAGTATGCAGAAAATACAGCTAGTATAACAACTACTCTTAATCCTTTAGTTGTTAGTTCAAGTAATTTTAAAAGAATGAAATCTGGAGTAAGTTTTGATTTTAATGCTGCTAATACTGATGGAAATAACCCTAGTAATATTACCTTAACTGCACATGGTTTAAAAAGTAATGACTATGTTCAATATCAAGTTTATGGTAATGATGCTCCTATGAGTGGTTTGGATAGATTTGAGATATGTGTTGTAAAATATATTGATGATAATACTATACAACTCTCATCACAAATGAACAGTGTTGCACTGTCAAAAACAGCACCAGATGCTAATTTTAAACAAATTACATTAGGATCAGCAACATTTGATTATGGTAAACATAAATTACATTTGGTTTATGCTGTTTCAAGAGTTTATGTATCTAATAATTATCAAATGCATATGTATCCTCATGCCTATACTAAAGGCAATAATGGTAGTGAAAGTAAACTTTCTGGTTCATATTCTGGTTGGCAATTAAAAACTACAACAGGATATGGTACTGGTAATGCTAGTTTAAAACATATGATGCTGGTAAATGATGGACGATTTGCCTCTGTTAATAATTCTTCTTTTCCTAGACATTTTTATCGTGAAAACTTTAATGGTATGTATTCAGCTATAGCCCGATTCCCTGCTACTGGTAGTAGAGATTATTGGGGTTATGTGCCTTTTTGTAGTTTTTCTGGTAAAGGGTCTGGAACTTTTTATTTCAAACTTGATTTGAGAGATGTACTGCCCAGTGAGTTTTTTGATAGTGCCAATTATGCCAGTTATGTTCGGCCGCAATATGCTCTAGGTAGGGGTGCTGTATCAGCTGGTTCAAACCGATTTCAAATGAGGATTTACGCCACTTCTAATTATACTGGTGGTTACCATACTTTTTATATGGACAATATTAATACTGGTGCTGGTAATGATAGAAATTACTTTAAAGTGTCAAGCACACACTCTCCCAGCAGTGCGCTTAGTTATATAAATTCCACTAAACCGTATTTATACGTAGCTATCGTAGCAGATGCTAGTGTGCCTGAAGCGAATATTGATGGAATGGATGATGATATAAATTGGGAATTTATTCCATTCTGGTATCAACAAACTAGTAGAGGTTCAGACCCATACGGCACAAGTCATAGAGATTTTACTACTTCACCTTGGTATCCTTTTCCAGAAAAATCTGGAAGAAGTGATGGTTTAGGTAATAATGAGCCTGGCTATTATAATTATTATAATGATAATAGAGGTTATGGCGATGGAAGAGTGACTTGGACTAATACACACTATCAAGGAACTAGTAGTGGGTATATCAGACATTATCAAACAACTGATTTTGATACTAGTCCAGATTGGAATAATCAGGGCACAACAACTACACTATACGATACTGGATTATTTGCTGTACCATTATACGATGAAGATACTTATAATTCTTTATATTGGCAGAATCATGGGCTATTAACAAATGATACAGTTACAATTTATAATTTAGATGACCAAATAGTATTAGAAGATGCAACAGGAAGCGCAGGCGATAGGTTATTGGTTGATGGTATTGATACTGACGGAACAGCAGCTGGTAATTTTTTCTCTGTAGAAAGTTCTATTAGTACTAGTATAAAAGTATATACTTCAGAATATCCTAATTATGACCTTCCTCTTAGTAACCGAAAGGCCTATACCCCTCAACCATTTAGCTCGTATAATAGGAGAGGTATTAATTGGAATAGCGCTAGCTGGCAGGGAAATCAAGATACTGATATAACTCTTAGGGGAGAATATCAACCAACAAAAGTTTATGGGGGTAAAGGTACAGACAAGTATGGTACTAATATAACAACAACATCATCTCCTGCTATTCCAGCTGCTGGTAAAGGAGCTCCAGATATTCTTCATACAGGAGAATATGCCGGCCGAGAAGGGTTGCAAATTAAGTTTGAAGAAGAAATTCCTTCTGGAACTAGTTGTTATGTAGAAAAGGTTAATGATAATTACGTTAGAATATTACCAGCTGCTGGTGGTTCTGCCTATCGGTTACGAACTGCTGAGGGTGTGTATAAACTTGTTGCAGAAAAATCAAATCCATTTCAAGGATCATTCTATGCATCTAATCATGGATTTACTTCTAATACTGGTATAATATTCAATAATAGTGGGGGTGGTAGTTATCCAACAATTGATGCTGTTGGAACATATTATACTTCTTTTAATTCTTGGGCTAAAAATCTAATGGTAGATACAGTATCTAGCAAATGGGATCACGATGTACCTCATAATAATATTAATCCTTTTGATAATACTGCCTCGGCCACATCTGAGAATTATTATATGGTATATGGAACACCAGTAAATCAACGAATGTTTAGTGGTAACGGTAGACGGTGGTATGCTCTAATGTACCATCCTACCGTTAGTAATAGATATGGTGCTACTCCTAGATTTAGACAAGGAAATGCTGTATGGAATCCTTGGATATCTTCTGCTGTAGGTGCTCGTGATTATGGAACTGCTTCAGATTATAATGAATACCTTGGTCATTACGATTCAGATAGAAAAGATGGAGCTTCTGGCACTGGTACAACTAATTTTCAAGAAAATGCTGGTAATATAAAATATGCTACAAATACTAAAGGTCTTGGAGTAACCCAAAACAATCTTTGGACAATATTGTGTTTTCCACCAAAGAAAAATAATTTCTATTATACTGCTTTTGGTTCTGGAAGATTTGATATGCGATATTCAGAATCGCATAATGTAGGTGCTAATTATCCTACCAGTACTGGTAATGGTTGGATGTATAATATGGGCAATTATCCAGCTCACACTGGCAATAGTTCTACTGGTTGGACAAATAGTAGAAATCATCAAATCTTGGGTACTGCTTTAAAAACTGGAAGTATCACTGATGTACAAATTGTTTTGGAACAAGCAACAACTAGTTATCTTCCTGATTCTCCAGACTATTTAGTTTTAGATACAGCTGCAGATGCTAATGATAATATAATGCATGAAGATATTTCATTAGGTAATTTTAGATTTTGTGGTACTACTCATCAAGTTTGGGGCCATGGTAATGGTAGAAATTCAATAGTACATATTGATATGTGGATTGATAATCCAACTGATATGGGTGCAACTCCAGAGGGTTTAACAGGTCTAGGTATACAAGGAGTTTTCTTTAGTAGATATTATTATAGTAGTAATTGGGGAGGATACAATCGGCAATTGACTCAAAATTATAGTTACTCTCAAACGTATGGTGCTAATTATATTCATGCTAATGGATTGTTAACGTGTGACAGTGGCCGAGGCCTTGCAAAAGGCACTGTTGAAGGAGTCATGGTACAATTTATGCAAGATTTTATGGAAAATGTACAGGTTACACCTCCAGCTTTTAATAATACTGATACATATTATATTGATGTTGTTGATGATAATAGATTTAAATTAAAAACTTCTACAGCTGCAGATCCTTTGGCAATTTCAACTACTGGTAGTGGAGAATTTACTTTTACTTCTGCTAGAGGAGAACTGGGTAGTAATGATGGTGCTTTTGAAGCTACTGCTGTTGGTGCTAATTCTGTTAGTGTTGCCGTACCTTTTAAGGTTTTACAAAGAGAAATAGAATTTACTGAAGCAACTTTTCAACAAGGTACTTCATTATTTGATTCTGACAATCATGGATTAGTAACAGGACAACAACTTGTTTATGATAATGGTGGGAATACAGATGTTACTGGATTATCAAGTGGAACTGTATATTACGCTATAGCAACTAATAATGACCAGTTTGGTGTAGCTCTTAGTTATGCACAAGCATTAACTAGTGAAACTATTTTGATTGATGATATTACAGGCACACACAAATTTACTTCAGATAGAATTGACGGTAAAGGTAAAGGACAAGGTACTGTTACTGTTTCAGAGTTAACAAAAGTAGTTACTGGTAGTGAAACTTTATTTAAACGATATTTCTTGCCAGGAGATACTTTTAGTGTAAAAGATACAACACAATCTCCAAATATTATGACTGATTTTGTTATTGATTCTGTTACTAGTGATACTTCAATGAAGTTAACAGAGATACCAACATTTAGTGCTGAAGGTACAGAATATGTTGTTAAAACAAAATTTTATACTAGACCTTCTGGTTCTTTTATTCATAGGTCTTTTGATGGTGGAGTAGAAATTAAAGCTGGTAAGTCTCCTAAGAGTGTTATTACTAGACAAACAAGAAAATACTTTAGATATCAGTCTGGTAAAGGTATTCAATGTTCTCTTGCTATAAACTTTAATCCACCAAATTTAATAAAATCTTTACAGTCAGCTGGTTCTGCTACCTGTACACTTACTACGCAATATCCACATGGAATAACAGTTGGTTGTGGAATAAAAGTTGAGGGTATTACAAATGATACAACTTACAATGGAACATTTACCGTTGCAAGTGTAACAGACGAATTTACTTTCACTTACGCTGCTGGAAGCACACCATCTTCTACAACTGCAACTGGAGAAATGCAATTTCATGCTATAAATTGGAATGGTGCTTTGGTTCGTGGGGGTATGTTTGATAGTCAAAATGGTTTCTTTTATGAATTTGATGGTACTGATTTATGGGCCGTTAGACGTTCTTCAACATTACAAATATCTGGAACTGCTACTTTAACTCAAAAAAGTCAAACTGTTACAGGAACAAATACTTCTTGGAGTAGTACATTAAGTGCTGGTGACAGTATAGTTATTCGTGGCCAAACTTACCAAGTAGTTAATATAGCAAGTAATACTAGTATGACTATTCAGCCAGCATTTAGGGGTGGTGATGTTACTGGAGTTATTATTACAAAAACTGTAGATACAAGAGTTAAGTCATCTGATTGGTCTATTGATCCTTGTGATGGTACAGGCCCAAATGGTTATATATTAGATACTACAAAAATTCAGATGGTATATTTTGATTATGCTTGGTATGGTGCTGGTAAAATTAGATTTGGATTTAAGGATTGGGATGGAGAGGTTACTTATACTCATGAATTTGTTCATAACAATAGATTAACAGAAGCATATTTCCGAGCTGGTAACTTGCCAGGAAGATATGAGATTGAAAATACAGGCAATCCAACTTATATTCCTAATCTATTCCATTGGGGTACTTCTATTATTATGGATGGTACATTTGATGATGATGAAGCATATCTCTTTACTGCAAACAGTAATACTTTGAACTCTACTAATGGTCAATCTAATACCTCAACAACTAATGCTGCTACAAAAGTTTATAGGGATTATGGAAGTTATAGTTGGGGTTGGTATGATTGGTATTATTTGATGCCGTTTCCGACAGCAGATGCTTCTAAATTAACGCCTGGCTCAACTCTATTCTCAAATCTTGATGAAACTAGTGGTAGTGCCTCACAGAATGCTGCTAATCTAGCTGAAAACAATAGAATAAATCTTTTATTACAAAGTGCTCCTTATGGTAATATCATTGATTATACACAATATAGTGGTTCATCTACAGAAATATATGTTTATGCTGGTAATTTCCGATACCCAGGCCCTTCTGATCCTAGCATTGGTAATAGTTCACCATTTTCTATTGGTGCTGATATTGCTGGTACTGGTGGAAGTGGAAATATTCTTGACTTAACACAAGATTCACCACTTGTTTCTATTCGTCTTGCTCCTTCTGTAGATTCTGGTATTCCTGGCTTAGTCGGAGAACGAGAGATTATTAATAGGATGCAATTGAAATTAAAAGAAATTGGTATTGTTACAACTCACGATTCAGAAATTGGTTTAATTTTGAATGGAACTCTGGATAATAAAACATGGGAAAGAGCAAATCAACCATCACTTTCTCAATATATAGCTCACTCTGCTGGTGATAAAGTAACAGGTGGTTCTAAAATCTACTCCTTCCGAGCATCTGGTGGACAATTTGATTGGTCTACTGGTAAAATTCAGTCAAATTCTACTGACTTCAACTTGGCAGAATTATCTAACTTAGGTAACTCTATATTAGGTGGAAATAATACATTTCCAGATGGGCCAGATATTATTACTATCACGGTTCGTCCTATTGATACTAACAACATTACTGCTGATGGACAATTTTCTGTTTCTGGTAGACTTTCTTGGTCGGAGTCTCAAGCATGACGGCACTTACATTTCCTAATTCTCCTACAACTGGTGATGTTCATACTAGTGGAGAAATGACCTATCGGTATAATGGAACTGAATGGGATACTATCGGTCAGCCTAGGTCAATGACTACACTTGGAGGTATTTTACCATTATCAAGAGGGGGTACTGCTGCTGGAAATGCAGCTGATGCTAGAACACAATTGGGTTTAGTAATTGGTACTGATATTCAAGCATATCACTCAACTCTTGCTGCTGTAGTAGGGGGAACATATACTGGTAGTAGTAGTATTACTACTTTAGGTACGGTTACTACTGGAACAATTTCTACAGGTGTTGTTGTTGCAGATGTAACTATGACTTTAGGAAGTGATGCTGATGGTGATATTTATTATAGAAGTAGTAATAAATTAACTCGTTTAGCTAAAGGTACTGCTAATCAATCATTAACAATGAATGCTGGTGCTACAGCTCCAGAGTGGTCTACAACTTCAGTCCATATTGGAGAATCAGCTCCTGGCTCTCCAACGGCTGGCCAACTGTGGTGGGATTCTACCGATAATGATGGTGATTTAAAAATCTATTATACTGATGGTGATGCTACTAATCAATGGGTATCCACAAATATTATGGGTGGATCAGTTGCTGGAAATGATACAGAACTTCAATATAATTATTCTGGAAAATTTGGTTCTACAGCAGATTTAACTTGGGATCGTAGTTCAAATTTTTTATATGCTAAAAAAATAAGAGTTGATAATAATGGAACTATTGGTTCAACCACTACAGGTGATGCTATTACAGTTGCAAGTGGGGGTGGAGTAACATTTAAAGGTGATATAGATACACCAGGCGAAATTAATATAACTGGTACTACAGGCACAGCAATACTTAAAATAAATCAAACTTCCACTACAGCGTATAATCACTCAATAGATTGTTATAATCCTAATATGACACAAGGCCAACGTAATCAAATTCTTTTAGGTGAGAGTGGTGGTAACTACAACACTGGTGCTATCGGTTATCTTTGGGATAGTGATGGTTCAGCAGCAAATAACTATTTAGAACTTGGTCATTGGGGTAATGCCGATGTTCTCAAAGTTTATGGTGATAGAGTTCAATTAACTGAGCCTTTAACAGCGACTTCAATAACAACTTCTGGAAACATAGAATTAGGTCATGCAAGTGACACTACAATATCAAGAGCAAGTGCTGGTGTAATAAATGTTGAAGGGGCAGTGGTTAAAACAGGTGGTAAAGAAACTATTTGGATGCCTGGAAATGCAATGAGGCCAGCTAAAACAAATCCTTGTGCAAGTTTAACAGAAGTTGATTCTGGTGGAAACTCTGGGCCAGATTTACAGGTTTTAGATTTTGATGCCTCAGCTGATGAGTTTGCTCAATTTAGTGTTGCTATGCCTAAATCTTGGGATGGTGGTAATATTACTTATAGTGTTTATTGGATCGGTAATGCAAGTACAGATGCTTGTATTTGGAATTTAGCTGTTAAAGCCTTAGGTGATGGTGAAGATGTTAATGTTGCTTTTGGTGGTATTGTAGCTGTTACTGATAATTCTCAAAGTTCTGCTACAGAGATACTTGTTTCAGCTGAAAGTGGTGCTATTGCTTGTAGTGGTGCTGATGGCGATATTTTATATTTCCAAATATCAAGAGATGCAAATAATGGTAGTGATACTATGTCAGCTGATGCTAGATTGGTCGGAGTTAAAATATTTTTTACGACAGATAAAACAAACGATGCTTAGAGGAAATTGTAATGGGATTATATGGGGCTTATAGCGGATTTGGGGGTGGTCAAACTGCTCCTCCACCACCTCCAGAAACTTCATGGCTAACAGTTAAGTCTGGTATTTTGGGAAGATGGAATCCTACAATGGTATCAACAACAAATTATGGCACTGGTGTAACTAGTGGAAATGGTTTTGCTATGGATGGAGTTAATGATGATCAAATTTTAACTTGGACAGTACCAGCTGGCATGGGTGGAGTTATTAGATTTAAAGTAAAAGGAGCAGCTGGGGGAACTCATAGTGGAACATGGGGGGCTTATTATTGTCAGCCTGGCTCTGGAGCTTTGGTGGATGTTACTTATACTTTAGCTGATGGTGATGTAGTTGCAATAGTTCCAGGCCAAAGACCTACATCTACTACTTCTAATGGTAGTTTAAATGGAAGTGGAGGTGGCGGTGGTTCTTTCGTGTATCTGTATGATCCTGTTACACCAAGTTATACCTTAATTGCTGCTGCTGGTGGTGGTGGTGGAACTGGTCATGGAACTCAGAATCAGGTCACTGGTGGCATGGGGTTAGGTGGAAGTGCTACAACAAACTCTAATGAATTTGGTGGAAGTTCTTCTACTAATACAGGGCAAGTGTATAATAATTATAGAACCACAAATGTATGGACAGCAGGTTCATCTGGAAATAACGGCATTGGTCTTGGTGGAAATGCAACAAACAATACTACTAACTATGGTCGTGCTGGTGGTGGTGCTGGTTGGAATGGTGATGGGGATAGCTACACCGCTGACTCAGGTGGTGACTCTAAAAATGATTGGCGAGGGGGTGATGGAGACTCTGGCTGGACTAATGGCGGCTACGGTGGAGGCGGTGGCTCTCATGGAACTGGTAATGCTGCTGGAGGCGGTGGCGGCTACACTGGTGGTGGAGGAGGACATGGATGGCAAGATGCATTAGGAACATACAATTCTTGGGGTTGTGGTGCTGGAGGTGGAAGCTGGCCCACAAGCTTGAGTGACTCTGCTAATTTCCTTGCTATTACAGCAGGAGTAACTGCTTTTGGAGGTGTTGACACAGGAACTACTGACAATGGTTATATAGAAATTTTAATTTAGGAAATAAAATGAGTACAGAAAATGATATAGAAGCTATGGAAACTATTGGTGATAATATTACAATAAGAGAAACAATTTGTAAAAAAATTTATGGCGATGATGCTGATCATGAAGACTATACTAATGATGAAATAATCGCTAAATTAAAATCTCTTTTGTAATATGATAAATAACTTAAAAGGAGAGTCTTATGGCTGCTTTAAATTTTCCAGCTGCACCTTCAGATGGTGATACTTATACACCAGTAGGGAGTGGTATTACATATACCTATAGTTCAGCTAAGGGTAGTTGGAAAGGTAATGTTGGCTCTTCAGCAGCTACAAATACTTTAACTTCTACAATAGTTGCCACTAATACTACAGCTGCAACACATTATCCTGTTTTTGTTAATTCTGCGACAGGTAACGAAGAAATGAGAACGGATACAGGATTAACTTATAATCCTTCAACTGGTGCTTTAACTACTTCTGGTATAACAGCAGCCTTAACAGGTACATTTGGTGTTAATTTGGGTAGTGATGCTGAAGGTGACATATATTATAGAAATGCAAGTGGAAATTTTGTTAGATTGGCTAGAGGTAGTGATGATCATGTTCTTACGATGAATGGTAATGTGCCTAATTGGGAATCTTCAACTGGTGGTGCTGTAACTGCTCTTAATAATGCAACTGCAAATGAATTAGTTACAGTAGGTTCAACTACTACAGAATTAGATGCTGAATCAAATTTAACTTTTGATGCTTCCACTAATCAACTAGAAATTGTTGGTACTGGTGCTGCTGATTCTTTAGGGCCGCTAATTAAAACGTACAGAAATTCATCTTCCCCAGCTGATTGGGATTATATGGGAGCAATTGCGTTTTATGGTGAAACTGATACCGATGCTAAAATTTCATATATGAGTATACGTAGTAGAATAATGGATGCTACTAATGCTTCAGCTAAAGGACAACTTGAAATTTGGAACGCAACTAGTGGTGCTGAAGTACAAACTTTTGTATTTAAACCTGATCTTTTTCAACTATCAACTGAACAACCTATTGAATGGAAAGATCATAAAGGTACAGCTTATGAATGTCGTTTAGATTGGATAACACCAACAGCTGGAAGAACTGTTAATTTGCCAGATGCAGATGGTACAGTTGCACTAATTGGTAAACAATCTATTTGGATTCCAGCAGCTTCAATGTATCCAGCAACAACAAATGGTTGTGCAGCTCTTGCTCAAGTAGAATTAGGAAATGGCCCTGAGTTAAAATGTTTAGATTTTGATACATCTAGTGATGAGTTTGCTCAATTTACAATAGCTATGCCTAAAGCATATAATGGAGGAACAGTTTCTTACAGAGCATATTTTACTGTAACTGGAACAAATACTGGAACAGTAGGTTGGAAATTAAGAGGTATTTCATTAAGTGATAATCATGACTTAAATACTTCATTTGGAGCTTCAGTTGGCCCTAATCTCAAAGCACATTCTGGTACTTCTAATGATTTAAATATAACTGATGAAAGTGGTGGAGTACTTATAGCAGATGGGGCTGGAGGAAGTAGCCCTGCTGTTGACGATTTAATTCTCTTTGAACTTTGGCGTGATGTATCTAGTGATAACCAAACTGGTGATGCAAGACTATTAGGTATAAAAATGTTTTTTACTACGGATAAAGCAAACGATGGGTAATTTTGGTTATCAAGTATTAGGATTTGGTGTCAATGCAAACCCCCCAGCTGCTGGTGGCGGTGGTGGAGACACAGCTTACGGTCAACAAGCTTACCTATCGCAAGGTTCATATTCTTGGACTGCACCAGCTGGTGTTACTTCTGTTCATGTAGTCTGCATAGGAGCAGGAGGTGGTACTGAGGCTGGAGGCGTATCAGACGGTTGTGGTGGAGGTGGCGGTGGCGGCCTCGGATGGAAAAATAATATTTCAGTAACGCCAGGACAATCATATACAGTTGAGGTTGGGGTTAGCTTTAACTCTCAAGACGGTGGCGATAGTTATTTTATAGACGCAACTACTGTTAAAGGTGGTGGTGGTGGAGAAGGACTGCCTCAGTCTGGTAATACTGGTGCTGGCGGAGCAGGAGGAACATATGCTGGAGACGGCGGCGGCAACGGCGGTGCTGGTGGTAATGCATCAGCAAGCGCCACCAGTGGTGGTGGTGGCGCTGGCGGTGCTGGCGGTTATTCAGGCGCTGGCGGTGATGGTGGTAACAGTGGGCCTACTGGCGGTGGTTCGGCCCGTGGAGGCGGCGCTGGAGGCGGAACAGGAGTTATGGGTCAAGGTGCAAACGGAACAGGTGGTGATGCTGGATCCGTCAATTCTGAGGATGGGTTTGATGGCTCTGGCGGTGGTGCTGGTGGCGGTGGTGGTGGCGATACTAATGCAACTGCATCAGCAGCGCCCAATTATAATAAAGGACAAGGTGGCACTGGTGGTAGTGGCGGAAATGATGGTGCCCAAGGTGGAAGTACTGGCACCAATCCAAATGGAGCCACCTACGGCGGCGGTGGTGGTGGCGCTGGTAACTCCACTGATGACACTAAAGGCGGTGACGGAGCAGTTAGAATTATATGGGGAGATATAAGCGGAGCAAGAGCATTTCCAAGTACAAACACAGGAGATTTATAGTTATAAATAATACTGAAGGAGTTTATAATGGCTATACCAAATACAAAAGCAACATTTAAAGAGTATTGTCTTAGAGCTCTAGGAAAACCTGTAGTTGAAATTAATGTAGATGATGATCAGGTAGATGACAGAATAGACGAAGCTTTACAATATTTTGCACAATATCATTACGATGGTGTTGAAAGAATGTATCTTAAACACCAAATTAGTTCAGCTGACATTGCCAGAGCAAAAACAAATACAACTGTAGCTGCAACCGATTTAGTTGATGGTGCTATTACAGCTAATTGGTTAGAGGGAAAAGGATTTCTCCCTATGCCAGAATCAGTAATTTCTGTAGTAAATGTATGGCCTTTTGGTAATGCAATCACACGAAATATGTTTGATGTAAGATATCAGTTAAGATTAAATGATATGTGGGATTTTGGTTCTATGGATATTTTAGATTATGAAATGACCATGAAAAATTTAGACCACATAGATAATTTGCTAGTCGGAGAACCACCTGTTAGATTTAATCAACATATGAATCGTCTTTATATAGATATGGATTGGTCAAATGATGTTGTGGAAAATGATTATATAGTTATTGAATGTTATCGTAAAATAGACCCAACAACATATACTAACATATATGATGATTTGTATCTTAAAAGATATTCTGTAGCTCTAATTAAAAAACAATGGGGTGCGAATCTTATAAAGTTTCAAGGTGTAACTATGCTTGGAGGTGTTCAACTTAATGGAGAAACTTTATATACACAAGGACAAGAAGAACAAGAAAAATTAGAAGAATTAATTCAACAGTCTTTTGAACTAGCACCAGAATTTATGGTAGGATAAAATATGCCTACAAATTTTTATTTTGATATAGGCACAACACCAGAACAAAATCTTTATGAAGATTTAGTTATAGAGCAACTTAAAATTTTTGGTCAAGATGTATATTATCTTCCAAGAACACTTGTTGCTGAAGATACTGTTTTAGGTGAAGATGCTTTATCAAAATTTGATGATGCATATCTTATAGAAATGTATTTCCAGAATACCGAAGGGTTTGCTGGAGATAAAGAAATTATGAGCCAGTTTGGTTTAGAAAATAGAGAAGATGCAACATTTATAGTTTCCCAAAGACGATTTGAAGATTTAGTTTCAGTTGATCAAAACCTAATATCAAAAACAAGACCAAATGAAGGAGATTTAATATGGTTTCCTTTAGTTGGTAAAATGTTTGAAATTGGGTTTGTAGACCATGATGAACCTTTCTATGAAATAGGTAATTTGCCTGTTTACAGATTAAGTGTTTCCACATTCCAGTATTCTAGTGAAGATTTGGATACTGGTATCTCAGAAATTGATGCTATTGAAACAAATCTAACTACAGATACATCTGCTGCTCAACTTACTTTGGAACAAACAGGAATATACAATGAAAGAGTGTCTATGGAAACAGCATTGCCTGATTTTGTTGGTTTCTTAGAAGAAAATAGTGGAACAAATGTTTCTGGTTATATAACTAATGAAGATGGAACTGGTGGATATTTTGAAAGTGAATCAATACCAACTGTAGGTTCTATTTTAATGAATGCTTCTTGGCCTAATACAGATGTAGGTTCATATATATTAGGTGAGAACCAAACAGGAGATGGAAGTATTTTATTAGAAAATTCTGCTGATACAGGAACACCAGAATATATTATACAAGAAACAATAATAGTCGGAGATATGGACACAGATAAAACAGCTCAAAATGAATTATTTGATGAATTAGATGATACTATATTAGATTTTAGTGAGAGTAATCCATTTGGTGACGCTGGAACGAAAGGATAATTATGTTAGGACAACAATTTTACCATGAAACAATACGAAAAGTGATTGTTGCATTTGGAACAATGTTTAACAATATTAGTATTGTTAGAAAAGATAATTCTGGAGCTATTGTACAATCAATGAAAGTTCCTCTTGCTTATGGGCCCAGACAAAAGTTTTTAACAAGGTTAAGAGATGATCCAGACCTTGCAAAACAAGTGGCAGTTACTTTGCCTCGTATTGGTTTTGAAATACAAAATCTTACTTATGACCCAAGTAGAAAATTAAATCGTGTTCAAAAATTTAAGAAGATAAAAGGAAGTGATTCTAAAAGATTAGATTCACAATATATGCCTGTACCTTATAATTTAGGAATTGAACTTTATGTATTATCAAAAAGTTCTGATGATGCATTACAAATTGTAGAACAGATTCTTCCTTATTTTCAGCCTGATTATAGTATAACTATTCATGATATGCCTGATATGAGTATTAAAAGAGATGTTCCTATTATTCTAGAATCTATTAATTATACAGATGATTATCAAGGTGACTTTGAAAGTCGTAGAGCAATTATTTACACTTTAGGGTTTACTGCAAAATTTTATCTATACGGGCCTGTTACATCACAAAAAATTATCAAAACTGCTCAAGTGGATCAATATACAGATATGCCTGATAAAACTCCACCTAGAGAACAAAGATATACAGTTTCACCAGATCCTATAACTGCTGATGCTGATGACAATTTTGGATTTAATGAAGCTACGTCTTTCTTTGAGGATGCAAAGAACTTTGATCCAGAAACAGGTACAGATAAGTAATGAAAAAAGTAAGTGAGATTCTTGAAATAGATGATGAATATAGTCCTACAATAAAAGGCCCAGATAATTATATACGTCATAATGCAAGTAAAGATATAAAACCCTTTATTAAACACGAAGAAGATATTGATAATGACTATGAATACCAAAGACAAAACTTTTATAACCTTGTTGAACGAGGAAACGATGCCATTGAAGGAATCTTGGAGTTGGCAAAGGAGTCTGAGCACCCAAGAACTTATGAAGTTGCAGGCAACCTCATCAAACAAGTCTCAGAAGTCACCGAAAAACTTGGAGATTTACAGGAGAAAATGAGGAAACTTAAAGAAGTTCCAGATAATGCTCCTAAAAATGTCACTAATGCATTATTTGTAGGGAGTACAGCAGAGCTTCAAAAAATGCTCAAGGACAAATAATGTCAGAATCCGTATATCTTGGTAATCCTAATCTCAAAAAAGCTAATGTTGCTCAAGAGTGGACAAAGGAAGAAATAAAAGAATATGCTCTTTGTATGAAAGACCCTATTCATTTTATTCAAAATTATATTAAAATTGTTTCTCTTGATGAAGGTCTTGTTCCTTTTAAATTATATGATTTTCAAAAGGAGATGGTAGGAACATTTCATAAAAATCGTTTTACTATATGTAAACTTCCTAGACAGTCTGGCAAGTCAACTACTATTATAGCCTATCTTCTTCATTATGTATTGTTTAATCCTACAGTAAATGTGGCAATACTTGCTAACAAAGCTGCTACTGCAAGAGATTTGTTAGGACGTTTACAACTTGCCTATGAACATTTACCAAAGTGGTTACAACAAGGAGTTATGTCTTGGAACAAGGGGAGTTTAGAACTTGAGAATGGTAGTAAAATATTGGCATCTTCCACTTCTGCTAGTGCTGTTCGTGGTGGTAGTTATAACATTATATTTCTTGATGAATTTGCATACGTGCCATCAAATGTGGCAGAACAATTCTTCAGTTCAGTGTATCCTACTATTTCCTCTGGAAAAACAACTAAAGTTATGATCGTATCTACCCCACATGGTATGAATATGTTTTACAAATTATGGGTAGATGCAGAAGAACAAAGAAACTCTTATATACCTATTGAGGTTCATTGGAGTGAAGTTCCTGGCAGAGATGAGAAGTGGAAAGCTGAAACTATAAAGAATACAAGTGAATCACAATTTAATACAGAATTTGAATGTGAATTTCTTGGTTCTATTGATACTCTTATTACTCCAGCAAAACTTAAAACTCTTACATATCGTCAACCTATTCAAACAAACGCTGGGTTAGATATACATGAAAGACCAAAAGAAGAACATACTTATTTTATCACTTGTGATGTTTCAAGAGGAACGTCAAATGATTATTCAGCATTTGTGATAGTAGATGTTACTGAAATTCCATATAGGATTGTTGCAAAATATAGAGATAATGAAATTAAACCACTAGTTTTTCCTCAAAAAATATATGATTTGGCAAGAGTATATAATCAGGCTTTTGTTCTTATAGAAGTTAATGATATAGGTGAAGGTGTTGCAAATGCAATGCAATTTGATTTAGAATATGATAATTTGGTTATGGCATCTATGAGAGGTAGAGCTGGACAAGTTATGGGTGGTGGTTTTTCTGGTGGCAAAGCACAGCTGGGAGTACGAACAACAAAAGCAGTTAAAGCTGTTGGATGTTCAAATTTAAAACAATTAGTAGAAGATAATAAGATTATAGTTGAAGATTATGATGTTATTAATGAATTATCAACCTTTATCGTAAAAGGTAGTTCTTTTGAAGCAGATGAGGGGTGTAATGATGATTTGGTATCCTGTTTATTCTTATTTTCTTGGGCTACAGACCAGACATATTTTAAAGAATTAACTAATAATGATATTAGAATGAGAATGATAAAAGAGAATGCTGATGCATTAGAACAGGATATGGCTCCCTTTGGTTTTATTGTTGATGGTTTAGAAGATGAAAATATTGGTCAGATGGTAGATGAATATGGAACAAAATGGAATCCTGTAGTTCGTGATTATAGTAATGATTGGTGATTATAATAGTTCTATCAAATCATTATCTAATTTAATTTTACAGTTATAACATAGTATTTTAGAGTTGTCAATGTATTTTTGTACACGTTCTCTACTTTTTTCATTTATACCAACTCTCCTAGACATACCTCTTATTACTAGATCATGAGGATAAAAGGCTAAACACATAGTTTCACTTTCTCCACAATGTATACAAGATTTTTCTGATAGATATTCATTTAACCAGATTTGTCTTTTCTGGTAATTCCTTTTTGTAGTACGTTTAATTGTTTCTTGATACTTCTGGTAGTGTTTATTCATGGTTTTATTTATATGTTTAGACACATATAAAAAAGTGTTTTAGGAATTGGTTTTTTATAAATATTCGTATTAACTACTATAAAAGAAGGGAGTAAAAATATGGGATTCTTAGTTTCTCCTGGCGTTCATGTAAAAGAGATTGATCTTACGAATGTCGTACCCTCTGTTGCAACTTCTATCGGTGCTATTGCTGGTGGGTTTGCAAAAGGGCCTTACGGTGAAATCGTAACGGTTAGCTCGGAAGAAGAACTCGTAAAAATGTTTGGAAAGCCTGATCCAACGAATCAGGGTGTTCAAATAGAAACTTGGTTTGCTGCTGCCAATTTTCTTAAATATTCAGATACATTAAGAGTAGTACGTGCTGGTGGTTCAACTGTACTTAAAAATGCTTCTATCAGTGGTTCTGCCATTATTATTCGTAATGATGACCATTATCAAGAATCATTTTCTGCTGGACAAGCTTCAGTAGGTGAATGGGCTGCAAGACAGCCAGGCACTCACGGAAATTCTATTGGTGTTTCTTATTGTGCAACAGCAGCTGCTTTTGAAGAAAAGTTGGGTGTTGGTAAACTTGTAAATGATGCTGATGCTCAGTCTGGTGAAACAACTATAACGGTTGATGCTGGTACTGATTTTGTTGCTGGTGATATAATTTCATTCTATACGGATGGAACATATAATACAGGTTCAGTTGGTCATGAAGGTGTTGAGTATGAAGTTGTAAGTATTGCAACACACGTTTTAACCATACGGAAAAAAGATGATATAAACGGAACAGGTCTTGTTGCTGATTTAGCTAATGACCAGTATATCAAAAGACGTTGGCAGTTTTATGACCTATTTGATAGTGCTCCAGGCACTTCAACATGGGCTACACAAAACGGCCGAGGAGCTGGTGATGAAATGCACATTGTTGTATATGATGTCACTGGTGATATTACTGGATATGACCATAAAGTTGCTGGAAACAGAACAGCTTCTGTTTTAGAAACATATCCAGCGCTTTCTAAATGTCCTATAGCAAAAACTGCTCAAGGTGGTACAAATTATGTTCCAGATGTAATTTTCTTGAAATCCGAATATGTTTACTGGATGGATTGGAACGCAGCTGGTGGTGCTGGTAATTGGGGTACTGATACTTCATCTGCTTATACTGCTGCTGGTACTGGTATTGCAAAACCAACTGGAGGTGGCCCCTCTGGTACAGAAGGTCATTTGGCTGTAGCTGGTGTAGATGATACAGCAATTTCGGCTGGTGATTTAAAGGTTGCTTATGATTTATTTGCAGATACAGAATCAGTAGATGTAAATTTAATTATAGGTGGACAGTGTGGAACTAATCAAGGTTCACATGATACACACGTTACAATGATTACAGACCTTTGCGAATTACGTAAAGATTGTGTAGGATTTGTATCTCCATATCGTAATGCAACAGTAGATGTAACAAGTTCAATTACTCAAACAGCAAATGTAATTGAAGCATTTCAAGCTTGTCCTTCATCGTCATATATGGTTTTTGACAGTGGACACAAGTATATGTTTGATAAGTATAATGATGTTTATAGGTATGTACCACTTAACGGTGATACTGCTGGACTTTGTGCAAATACTGATGCTGTAGCTGACCCTTGGTATTCTCCTGCTGGATATACTAGAGGAAACGTAAGAGGTGCAATTAAACTTTCTTACAATCCTAAAAATTCTGAAAGGGATCAACTGTATCGTCACCGAATCAACCCTGTAACAAACTTCCCAGGCCAAGGTGTGGTTCTCTTTGGAGATAAAACTGCTCTGGCTAAACCAAGTGCATTTGACCGTATTAACGTAAGACGGTTGTTCTTGGTTCTGGAAAAGGCAATTGCTACTGCTGCTAAATATCAACTCTTTGAATTTAACGATGAATTTACAAGAGCACAATTTAGAGCAATGGTAGAACCTTTCTTGAGGGATGTACAAGGTCGCCGAGGTATTTTTGACTTTAAAGTTGTCTGCGATGGTACTAACAATACTGGTGAAGTAATTGACCGAAATGAGTTTATTGGAGATATTTACATTAAACCTGCTAGGTCTATTAACTTCATTACACTAAACTTTATTGCTGTGAGAACAGGAGTAAGCTTTAGTGAGGTAGGAGGTTAATCATGGCTAATATAGACGATTTTAAAGCAAATTTAATTGGTGGTGGAGCCCGAGCTAATCAGTTTAGGGTAACAATTACTCCACCCCCTGGCATTGCGATTGGTTTGGATGTTCGTAGAACTTCTTATCTGGTTACAACTTCATCTTTGCCAGCAAGAACTTTAACAGAAATTACTGTACCTTTTAGAGGCAGGAATATCTATATTGCTGGAGATAGTGGATTTGAAACTTGGACTACAACTTTTTATAATGATACAGACTTTATGATCCGTAATGCTATGGAAAGATGGCAAAATGGTATCAATGACTTAGCAGATAATACTGGAGTTATTGACCCTGCTGATTATCAGACAGATTTGTTTGTAGAACAATTAGATAGGGATGATACTATATTGAAGTCTTATGTCTTTAAAAATTCATGGCCTACTACTGTGGCAGCTGTTGCATTAAGTAGTGCTGATGCTACTTCTTTAGAGACATTTGATGTTACTTGGAGATTCCAACATTTTGAAGCTTCTGGCGTATCTTCTTAATACAAACCTACTAAATAATATTAAGTAGGAGATATTATGGCAGAACTTTTTGGGTTTCGTATAACACGAAAGAAGGATGAGAAGGGTGAGTCATTCACCCTTCCCACTCCAGATGACGGCACAGTAGATATTGCTGGTGGTGGATTTTTTGGCTCTGTTCTTGATACAGATGGCCGAGAACGAAGTGAAATTGATTTAATAAAGAGATATAGGAATATAGCTCAACAACCAGAATGTGATTCTGCAATTGAAGATATAGTAAATGAATCAATTGTAGCAAATGAATCAGATCAAGCAGTTATGGTAGTTTTAGATAGACTACCTTATCCAGAAAAAATTAAAAGAAAAATAAGAAATGAATTTTTTGAAGTTCTAAGACTTTTAGAATTTGATATAAAAGGTCATGATATTTTTCGTAGGTGGTATGTAGATGGTAGAATTTTCTACCATAAAGTTATTGATCCAAAAAATCCAAGAAAAGGAATTACAGAACTTAGATGGATTGATTCTTTAAAAATTAAAAAAGTAAGAGAAGTAAAGAAAAAGAAGAAAAATAATACTGGTATAGATATTATTGAGGGTATATCAGAATACTATATTTACAATGAAAAGGGTATTCAACATACACATGGTAGTGCCCAAGTATCACAAGGAATTAAAATAGCCAACGATGCTATAACTTATGTTCCTTCTGGTGTAATGGATACAAACACTGGTAAAGTTATGTCTTATCTTCATAAGGCAATTAAATCAGTAAACCAACTAAGAATGATTGAAGATGCTGTAGTTATTTACAGAATTTCACGAGCACCAGAACGTAGAATTTTTTATATTGATGTTGGTAATTTGCCTAAAGTAAAAGCAGAACAATATCTTAAAGATGTTATGAACCGTTATCGTAACAAACTGGTCTATGATGCAAGTACTGGTGAAATACGTGATGATAGAAACCATATGAGTATGTTGGAAGATTTCTGGTTGCCTCGTAGAGAAGGTGGTAGGGGTACAGAGATTGATACTCTTGCTGGTGGTTCTAATCTAGGGGAAATTGAAGATATTCAATATTTTCAAAAGAAATTATATAAATCATTAAATGTACCAATTTCTCGTTTAGAACCAGAACAATCTTTTAGTCTTGGTAGGTCTGATGAAATTACTAGAGATGAATTAAAATTTACAAAATTTGTCCAAAGAGTCCGTAAAAAATTTACTCCCCTTTTTACAGATGTACTTAAAACTCAATTATTGTTAAAGGGAATTATAACTCTTGATGATTGGGAACAAATGAGAGAACATATACAGTATGATTTTTTACAAGATGGACACTTTACAGAACTAAAAGAACAACAACTTTTAAATGATAGAATAGAATCTTTAGTCAATATTCAAGATTATATTGGTACATTCTTTAGTAAAGAGTACGTATTAAAGAAAGTTTTACGTCTTAATGATGGTGAAATTGCTGAAATGCGTGACCAAATTAAACGTGAAATCACTAAAGATCCGATGGATGGTGGTATTGATACAGATGGTGGTGATGGTATTCAAAGAATCCCAACAGATCCAAGTGGTATGCCAACCGATCCAGATATGAATCCGAAAGATAGAACAGCTCTCGCATATGGTATGGAGCCAAATCAAATACCAGATTCAGATGCTGAAAAAGAACCTACAGAAGATGAATTTGATAAAAGTTTAACAGTGAAAGGAAATAAAAAATGAGTAGAGAATTTGTTGATGCAATAGCAGACGGAAATAATATTGAAGCTGAAAAGGCATTTAAACAAGAAATTGTCTCAAAAGTTGGAGACACATTAGAACTAAAAAGGAGAGAGGTTGCAAAAGACTTAGCTTCGTCTTTACCAACTACAGAAGAGGAAAATGACCAAGTTTGAACATTTGTATGAATCTATACAAGAAAAAGATGAGCATAAAAGATCTCGGCAGTATAAAAAGTTATCTCCGAAGATGAAGGATGCTGTTGACCAAATTTTCGCAAAAATGGATGCTAAACCTTCTGATTTCCTAAATAGTTTTGAGAAAAGTATAAAAGAAGTATCAAAAAAATTCAAAGTTTCGGAAAAGGAACTTATGGACTATTTTGAGAAAGAAATGTTATCAATCTAGGAGTTAAACAATGGCATTTAAATTAATAAGACACGTTGGGCTGATAAATGCAACAACTTTGGGTGATGATGCAGCTCATTCCATTGATTGTGGAAAATTAAGTGCTGGAGCCGCATATAGAGTATCCTCATTAAATGCAAATGATGTATGCATTAAACTTTCAATGGAAGGAACAGCTGCCACTGCCACTAATGGTATTACTATGAATGGTGGAAGTTCAATTATGATAGTACCAGACGAAAAACAAACGTCCGTATCTGCTATATCAGCAACTAACGCAAATCCAGCAGTTTTTACTGTAAATAATGGACATGGTTTTGTTGTTGGTGACCAAGTAGGTATGACAGATTGTGCTACAGCAGGATGGAATACACTAATCACAAACGGAAATATTACAGCAGTTACAAACTATGAACATGGAAGAGATACAATAAGTGTAGATAAAAATTCAACATCTACTGGAGCATTCCCTGGCGGAACTTTGCACAAGAACTTTTCTATCTCTGCTATCAATCATACAGCAGGATCGGATGGATGGATTGTTGTAGAAGAGGTTGTACAGGTAGGAGCATTATAATGAATAAATTAAAATTATTCTCTGAAGCAGTAGAAGAAGTAGAATATATCACAGAAAACAAAGAAGGTGGTGGAAAAAACTATAAAATTCGTGGTGTATTCATGCAAGCTGATATTAAGAACCGAAATGGTAGAGTATATCCTATGGAAGTTCTTGAGAAAGAGGTCGGTAAGTATAATAAGAACTTTATTCAACAAAAGAGAGCTTTTGGTGAATTAGGTCATCCAGACGGCCCTACGGTCAATCTGGAAAGGGTTTCTCATATGATTACATCTTTGACGCCTGATGGTAAGAATTTTATGGGGGAAGCAAAAATTATGGACACACCTATGGGTAAGATAGTTAAAAATTTAATGGATGAGGGTGCAAAATTGGGAGTGTCATCTAGAGGTATGGGTAGTTTGAATCAAAAAGGTGGAACAAATTACGTAAGAGATGATTTTTATCTTGCTACGGCTGCTGATATTGTTGCAGACCCTTCCGCTCCAAATGCTTTTGTAGAAGGTATTATGGAAGGAAAGGAATGGGTTTGGGATAATGGTATCATTAAAGAGGCAGAAATAGCGGAGATGAAACAACGAATTGACGATAAATCTCGTCAAAAACAGGCAAATATCGCAGCTTTAGAGTTTGCCAACTTCCTCAAAAAGCTATAATTATAAATAAATAATACAATAAAATTAAGGAGAAATCCCTATGTCAGATACGCATAATGAACTAGATAAGTCTATTGAAGAGCTGGAACAAGAAGTTCTTAGGGAGCTTGAAGAGTCTGATGATGTTTCACAGATTAAAAAGCAAGACGTAAAAACTAAGAAATCTTCCGAACCTTCAGCTGGTGGCGGACAAGCTGCCGAAGCAATGGACGAAAACCCAGAAGATTCTGGGAAAGAAGATTTAGGTGGTGCTACTCCAGAAGCAAAAGTAGAGAAAGGTGCTGATGAAGATCGTAATGAAAAAGCGATTGGTAAGAAAGCATCTGGTTCTGCAAAAGAAATTTCTGGTGACGCTCCTCAAAAATCAGAAGGAAAACCAATGTCAATAGTTAAAGGTCATGGTAAATCAGATGGAACGCCAACAGCAAATAAATCTCAAGCTATGGCTGCTGGTGACCAAGTAGATCATGATGGTGAAGAACTTAAAGAAGGTTCTAAATCATTAACTAAAGCACAACATATTGAAAATATCTCAAAAATGAAAAAAGCAGATATTGAAGAAATGATTGCTGCTCACGCTAATAAACTTGCAGAAGCTGAAAATGCAGAATCCGAAGCAGAACTCAAGAAACTTGAAGATGCTAAAGCAGAGATTGAAGAAAAAATTAAATCAATCAATGTTAAGGAAGATGTTGATGCTCTTACAGAAGGTGAAGACCTTTCAGAAGAGTTTAAGACAAAAGCTGCTACAATTTTTGAAGCTGCTGTCAAATCAAAAATCCGTTCCGAAATTGAACGCATTGTTGAAGAAAGTAAATCTGAAAAAGAAGCCGAAATGGATGCTTATAAAGATGAACTTACTGAAAAAGTAGATACTTATCTCAACTATGTTGTTGAAGAGTGGACGAAAGATAATGAACTTGCCATTGAACGTGGTCTTAAAGGTGAAATCGCAGAAGATTTCATTGGTGGTCTAAAACAGTTGTTTGAAGATCATTATATTGACATTCCAGATGAGAAGTATGACGTTCTGGAAGCACAATCCGAAAAAATTGCTGAGTTGGAAGAAAAACTCAATGAAACTATTGAGAAGAATAAGGACTTGCATAGTTCTAATTCTAATCTTGTACGTGAACAGGTTATGTCCGAAGTTTCTGAAGACTTAGCCGATACAGAAGTTGAAAAGTTCAAAGAACTTTCAAAAGATGTAGATTTTTCATCCGAAGATAATTTCCGTGAGAAACTTAATACTCTCAAGGAAAGTTATTTTCCGAAAATGACGGCATCCGAAGATAGTTCAACAACTTCTTCTGATGATGACAACACTGGCCTCGCACAGGACATAGATACGACAGATGCTATGAAGGCATATATGTCTGCTATCAGTCGTGTCAAGAGTGCATAAATTATTAACTTTTATAAATAAATGTAGAAAAATAAAATAAGGAGAAACAAAAATGTTTCAGACAGAACATCTACAAGAAAAGTGGTCGCCAGTCCTAAAGCATCCTGATCTACCAGAGATTCAGGACTCTTACAAGAGGGCAGTGACCACTCTAATCTTAGAAAACCAAGAAAAGGCGCTTCGTGAAGATGCCGCTTTCTTGACGGAGGTAGCACCAACTAACTCAACTGGTGGTAACGTAATGAACTGGGATCCTATTCTAATCTCTCTAGTTCGTAGGGCAATGCCTAACCTTATCGCATATGACGTTTGTGGTGTTCAACCTATGACTGGCCCAACTGGTCTTATCTTTGCAATGCGAGCTCGTCATGCTTCAATGGACGGACAAGAAGCTCTCGTTGATGAAGTAACTTCCGATGCTGCTCAAGGTTTTGCTGGTGACTTTTCTAACCAGAACAAAGCTGGTACTATCGGTGGTGGAGATATTGGTGCTTCTGAAAGTAACCCTGCTGTATTGAACGATACACCAGCTGGTACTTACACCGAAGCAACTGGTATGACTACTGCTCAAGCAGAAGCTCTTGGTGACAGTGGTGGAAACCGTTTCGCAGAAATGGCTTTCAGCATTGAAAAGTCAACCGTTACTGCTGTTTCACGTGCCCTCAAAGCTGAGTACACAATGGAACTTGCTCAAGACCTTAAAGCTATTCATGGTCTAGATGCAGAAACCGAACTTGCTAACATTCTTTCAACAGAAATTCTTGCTGAAATTAACCGTGAAGTAGTTCGTAACCTGTATATTACTGCTGTAAAAGGTGCTCAAAATAACACTACTGCAGCTGGTATTTTTGACCTTGATACGGACTCTAATGGTCGTTGGTCGGTTGAGAAGTTCAAAGGACTTATGTTCCAAATTGAACGAGATGCTAATGCTATCGGTCAACAGACTCGTAGGGGTAAAGGTAATATGATTATCTGCTCTGCCGATGTTGCTTCTGCAATGAATATGGCTGGTATGTTGGATCATACTCCTGCTCTTACTGCTAACCTTAACGTAGACGATACAACTACCACGTTTGCTGGTGTGTTGAATGGTCGTTATAAAGTGTATGTAGATCCTTATTCTGCTAACGTAGCTAACTCACAGTACTATGTTGTTGGATATAAAGGTACTTCTCCATACGATGCTGGTTTCTTCTACTGCCCATATGTGCCTCTACAAATGG
>VTLG01005971.1_pt1 | contig 29390 bp, 40 predicted proteins | sample 4694571 | NCBI WGS metagenome assembly VTLG01 (sample SAMN12604809, study PRJNA352737) | marine metagenome | biome: ENVO:00000447; feature: ENVO:00000209|ENVO:00000569|ENVO:01000036; material: ENVO:00002151; isolation source: viral sequences binned using virsorter ...
AAGCTGCTTGACTAATAACTATTACTCCTATTCCAAACGAGAAGGCTAAAAGTAACTCAAAGCCAAACTTATCAATTTTTTTGAATGAATTAAAAATTTTCTTCATTATGCTGCCTCCGCATATTCTACAGCTTTCTTAACTGCTTCAATTTTCTTAGTGCGAGTAGCACCGTACCAGATAGAGTTTAAGCGAGTATCTCCTGCTCGTCCTAACTGATGATCCGTTACATAAGTAACAGCGTTAAGAGCTGACCACCAAGAACCTCTAGCAAACTCTGCTCCAGGCTGAGTATCTAATACATCATAAGCCATTTGAGCTGATCGAGTAAGTTTATCATCTTTTTTAGACTCACCAAAAATCTCAGTTAAGAACCTCTTAAACTCATCATCAGATACTTGCTTAGATCCTAAGAACTGAGCGGTCTCTTTATACTCATCCATATGCTGAGAAGCTAGTCCAAGAACCTGCTTGACACCTTCTGGCTCAAACTCTCTACGATGATTAAGTTTTACAGCATTTTGAGCTGCACTACCAAGAGATAGAGTCAAAGTATTATTACATACTACTCTTACTGGAGTAAATCGAATATCTACTGCTTGACCGAACTTATGAGGATTAGAGAAAAGTAAAAAACCTTCAACCTTATCTCCGCTAAACAGTTCAAAATCAGAAGCTATTTTAGCTAGAGCCCATACTCGTTTACCGTCAAATAAAGAACCTGCAGTATGCATAGTCATTTGACCTTGTTTACAGAAGCTATCAAAGAAGTTAAAAGCTTCTACGTTCTGTACAGGATTCCAATCTACTCCAACAATATCGAGAAGCTTTTGATCCGTCTTACGAATTAGAGCTTGTTTAGTTTCTACTTTGATCTCATCCATCATACCGTAGTACATATTTACTTTTTCAACTTCCCAGTCAAGACCAGCAGCTACCATCATTTCTTTAGGAGTTACACCTTCTTCTAACTCAACACCTAAACCATGCCAAGGCTTAGCTCCTACATAAGCCATCTTAGCAACACCATCAACAATTTCTAATTCATGCGACATTTATATCTCCTTATTTCCTATATATACATTATAACAACAAGTTTACAAAAGTTATAAAAAAGTTAAATTAACCCCAAACTTTTCTATCTTCTTCATTTTCATACCCATATGTATAAGCTGCTATCTCTGATTCAGTCATGTCCCATTTAGCAATCATATCACCTTTATGAGTTCCAGCTGGCCAAAAATGAGGAGAAAATGGTCGACCATAGTAACGGTCAGCAGAACCTCTATCTTGAGGAGAACCATGAGGAGGAATCTTTTCTTTATAGATTACTCCATAGATCTCTCTATTAGGAACCCAATGAATAGAATTATTAGCACCAGTCCAGATACTTGAACCAAACATTTCTACACCTCCTGAATGAATATCGTAATCAAAATTAGCCATAAGCATACTCCGTCCAGAAGTTATTCCACATTTCATTAATCCAATCAATCTGCTCCGCAGTAGATAAATGAGAAACTAGACGCATCTTATCAGCATTTACAAGTTCTAGCATAAGATCTTCAACTTGCTCACACCCACCGATTCGAGCTGCTACTTCATCGATAAACTCTTCTTCCATATCCATCATCATTGCTTTTACTTTACCCATTTTTTCCTCTCTTTCTATACTAATATTATAATAACAATTTTAAAAAAGTTCTAACTACTACAACTTTTTTCTTCTATTTCTATCTCTCCCATATCGATAAGATCGAACATTTGCTCGAGATTACCAATGCGTTCTAAAACATCTGCGCTTGGCTGAGAAACTTTTAGAAGAGCTGAATACTCTCTTCTGCTAGTATTAAGTTCTAATTGAGAAACAACCATCATACTCTCATCCTTTCTATATGAGCTTCGATCTTATCATCAGACCAGTTACTAAAATCTAGCGAACGAGCATACGACTTGCTAGTCGCATCTGCAGTCATATAGTATGCACACTCCTCCAGCTCAATACGCTTATACTCCTTAAGAGTACCAGAAGGGACCCGAGACTCCCAGTACTCAAGATCAGTAGCAGCAGGCATCATGCCCATAAAGCACCCAGGCTGCTTACTGAATTCCTCAGCCTCAGCGCGCTGAGCGTTAATCATATCTACCAAACCTGCATCTAAAGTATAAGTCATTTCTATCTCCTAATAATCATTCTATACATATAATATAATGCCTTTTTACCTAAAAGGCAACTAAAAAAGGGCTCCAAATATCTAATGATTACAATGATAGATGAAAAAAGTTTATTTTTTTTTCAAGTTTTTTTCATCTATATTAGGTAAATCATCTGTTGCTTCCTGTTTAGTTAAATAAGGACCTACAGTAGCGTAAATATAAGGAGAGCCTGTACCATCTAATTTGATACAGGCTATTTCATAAGCTTCAGTTGCAGAGAATATTGGCCAAATCTCTAGATGTAATGTTGGTGAACCCATTCTACTTCATTTCTAACTTCTTCAGGGTTTGGTTCTCCATGGAAAACGCACACTCTTCCACCTTTTGGGATCCATCTACCGAACATTTGACTCCTATCTCCGGCGTGTTTCCCTCTGGCAACACCTTTTTTATAGCTCCACAGCCATTCATCAGGAAAAACGTTAAGAAAATTAGGATAGTAGTTAACGTAGTGTGAAGTAACATTCTGATCCCCAAAGAAATGGACTTGCTTTTGATAATCATGCCACATCTTTCGATTATTTATATAGTGCTTGTAAATTCCTTCGCTTTGTCTCGAATTAAATCTAAGAACTGACGAGTTAAACTCTTTTCCTGGTAGAAGTCCGTTATCTGGTCGGATGAAATCTCTCGTAATCCCAAACGAAGGATGATCAAAAAAACAATCGATATTATCAACGATGACAACGTCAAGATCAAAATATAAATATTCGCCATCAGGTAAAACTCCTTTGTTATACATCTGAAGCTTATTCCACCATCCAACTTCATCTGTATTGAGTTCAACTGTAATATAATGAGAATATTTACTATACCTGTCTACTTGATCAGTTAAGACATAAAAGTTAAATAATCTAGTCGTATTACGCTTGACCATATTGTAAAGTCTATGTGTATAATCTACACTATATTTAGTACCCCAATTTACACAAACAACGTTATTCATCTGGAGGTCTCCATGGCATTCTCATAAACACTAATCGAATCCATTCATCATATATTTTTTTAGCAAGATGAGGATCCATATTATAGTGTTCAATCAGAGCTGCTTGTGGATCTGCATTAGTATATTTGTCAGGGCGTTTTACGTTATCCATAAACTTAATATATTCGTCAGTTAGATAATTCATCTCTTATCCTAGTCGCTGAAATACTTTCTATTGACTCCTCAAAACGTATTTCATCTAAAGTATACCCGACAGTTCTACCATAGCATATACTAGAAATATTAGGCACGCTAATAATAGTAAAACTATCTGTTGTGATATCTTCATAAGCTAATCTTTCTGCTATCTGCATTACTCTATCATCTATAGTATATGGATTGTCACTATCTACAGATGTAGTTCTTAACATTATAACCACTTGACCTGTTTTTTCTAAAGCTTTCTTGAATAAAGCGGTATGTCCATCATGCCAAGGTTGGAATCTTCCTAACATTTGAGCAGTTGGTTTTGACCAATCAAACATTAAAGTTTCTCCGTAGGTTTACCTTCTTTTCGTAACATAAAATTACTAACTACTTTTACTAACTGCTGATGAGTATCATTGAACCATTGATTAACATGGTAGTTAACACTACTTATATCTGGTTTTTGAAAAATAATATCAGTATCTTTATGCTGGCTTTCTTTAATTGTATCCATCCATATTGTATAATCTGCATTAACCCAGTCTCTTGCAACTGCAGTAGGACAAATAAAATCTATTACAGCTATTTTACCTGCCATAACAACTCCATCTGCTAAATGACGCATTCGTAGACTTTGTCGAAGTCGTCCTTTAATACTAAAGTCCCAGTCTTCGTATTCGTTTCTAATATCATCTGCATTAATATGAACTGCATTCATGAGTTCCGCAAAAGGTTTAGCTAAAGTTGTTTTACCGCTCCCAGAAAGACCAAATATTAGTATTTTCATTTACTAAAACCAACGGATTCTCTTACAATATCTTTTTCAGGAAATTCAGCCCAATATAATTCATAAGCTACTGCATCCTCTAAACATTCAAACTGATGTTGTACTCCTGGTTTTACTTTTGTATATTCACCTGGGCCTAAAATAGTTTCATCAATTAGATCATAATCATTTTGCCATACTCTAATAAGAAGTTTGCCAGTCTCTACAAAAAAACCATTCCATTTATATTCATGCATGTGTTTACTACAAACACCACCAGCTTTAGTTTCAATTCTATGAAATTCTAAAACACCATTTCTCTCTACTAATTCAGTAGTGCCCCATACTTTACCTGCAATCATTTTTTACTCCTAAAATAAATTTACAACTTTATCGGAGCCACTAGTAAAGTTTTCTATAGCTGCTCCTATACCACTTCCAGGCTCAAACGGTACTCCTAAATCACGTAACGTAAGTTCTACACCACCCAAAACACCTAATATCATTGTCTCATTTAACCATCCAAGATGACCAATACGAAAAACGTTACCATTAAGAGGTCCTAGTCCAGCACCTAAGCTTATTCCATGCTTATTATATGCATGTAATATTACATCATTTGCATCTGTAATACGTCCTATTGTTTTTGTATACTGATTATTAATTTTTATACTAGTAACTGTATCGCTAGCAGTCTTAGGATCTTTTGCTACTATATCCAAACCCCAAGCTTTAACCGCTGCTCTAACTCCACTTGCAAGTTTATTATGTCTAGCCCAAACGTTTTCCATTCCTTCTTCTAGTAACATATCAGTACCAGTACGAAGACCTCTCATTAATGTCATAGCAGGAGTATACGGAAAATAACCAGTTTCATTAGCTTCAAGCATTGTACCGAAATCGTAATATTTCATTTTTGCTTGCCATTTTTTACCTTTAATAATATCTAATACACGTTCACTTAATGCTACTACTACAAGCCCTGTTGGCATCATAAAGCCTTTTTGAGAACCTGCTATAGCAACATCAACACGCCATTCATCATGTAGATACTCTATACATCCAATACTTGAAATACCATCCACCATAAGTAAAGCAGGATGATTAAGTTCATCAAGCAAGTCTCTAACAGCTTTTACATTACTGGTTACCCCAGTTGCTGTTTCATTTTGACATACCATTACTGCTTTAATATCTTTATAAGTATCACCTTCAAGAATATTTCTATATTCATCCATAGGAGTAGCTTCACCCCACTCTACAGAAACATCATGGACTGTAAACTTCATATCTCGGCACATTTGTACCCATAATTTACTGAACTGACCAAATTGACTTACTAGGACTCGATCTTTTTCAAACAATAAATTTTCTAATCCTGCTTGCCATCCTCCTGTTCCAGTGCCAGGAAAAACAACAACACTACCCTTTTCAGTTTTGAATACTTTTTTAAGATCATTTAGTAGAGGTTTTACTAAACTTGGAAGATCTGGAGCTCTATGATCCTCCATAGGAATATACATGCTTTGTGCTATTCTATTAGGAACATTTGTAGGTCCTGGTACCGCTATAGTTCTATTGCCAATCATAACTCACTCCTTAACAAATATATAATCATGATTTTGTAAATTATCTATCTCTTTTAAAACATACCCCCAAGACTCTACTATTTCTTGAGAGTTATTACCTTCAGTATTAATTTCTATACAAAGTACAGGCCAGTATTTCTTAATAGTTTGTTCTGCTCCTGCTAATACTTTAGGTTCAAAACCTTCTACATCTATCTTTATAAAGTCTATATTAGATAAGTTATATGAATCTATAGTTTTAACTTGTACTTTTAAGTCTCCGGCACCTTTTATTTTACCTACACCAGGTTTAGTATAAGTAATATAATTCGCTTCTCCTAATGCTTGATTATGAAAAGTAAATTTAGAATAGTCAAGATTTTTAATCTTTCTAATATGAGCTGATTTATTTCTGTAGTCCCAACCAATAACATGATCGAAATCTTTTATCATATGTTTTGCCCAATCGCCTCTTCTACATCCTACATCTAAGCCGTATCTGTATTCGTTAATATACTTTTTACAAATATTATAAGAGTTAAGCCAAACGTCAGTCATTTAAATCTACAATTCTCTTAATACTATATAAGACTTTTCTCATTTCACTTAATTCGACCATGTTTGGTCCGTCTGATGGTGCGTCGTCAGGGCTTGGGTGCGTTTCCATAAAGAAATTTCTGACTCCAACTGCAGCTGCTGCTTTCGCAACTGTAGGTACGTACTTTCTATTTCCTCCCGACGATGTGCCGTTTCCTCCAGGTTTTTGTACACTATGCGTTGCATCAAATACCACTGATGCATCAGGAAAACTGTCCAGCATGTATTTAACACCAGTAAAATCATTAACAAGTGTATTATATCCAAAACATGTACCTCTCTCTGTTATCCATACTTCTTTAGCTTTATTAGCTTTACTCCAAATACCTACAACATCCCAAGGAGCTAAAAATTGTCCTTTTTTAATATTTACAATTTTACCAGAGGATACTGCTTTAAGAATAAGATCAGTTTGCCGGCATAAAAATGCAGGTATTTGAATAACATCTATTACGTTATTATAATCTGAAACAATTTTGTCTATCTGCCAAGTTTCATGAACATCTGTAAGAAATTTTACATTAGAAAACATAGTTTTTATATAACCGAAATCGTTCATAGTTTCGTCAAAACCAATACCTCTTTTTCCTTTCAAAGAGGTTCTATTAGCTTTATCGAAGGAAGCTTTAAACGTATAATCTATACCCATATCTGTACACATAAGGTATAATTGCTTACATATGTCTAATGACATCTCATAAGATTCATGTTGACAAGGACCGGCTATAAGTCTCATCTTCTTTCTATATCCAATTCAGTCAATTCATCTCCAAACCAAGTTTCTATAATCTTAGCTGGCGCTTTAGTTTTATTAGAAGGTTTATGCCATACTTCTTTACCAATATCAAAGCTTTGAGTAGGTAAAATTATATCAGTTCTTTTAACACCCATCCATTCAGTTTGAATAGTAACTTCACCTTGAACTACATGCCAATGTTCTGATCTTTTAAGATGTTTTTGATCAGATAAAGATTTACCAGGAAGTATAGTTAACTCTTTTACAGCCCATCCTTCTCCTTCATCTAAAACTCTATACCATCCCCAGGGTCTTTCAGTCTTAGGTGCTTTCCAATCTTCTAAAATCCAAGAAGAGCTATTAGCTTTATTCTTACCACCTACTCCAAACTTAAAGTCTACATCAAACTCATAAGACATTTCCATCTCGGGAATAGTTCCTTTAGTTCTATCTCCTCCGTTCATAAAAATTAACTGACTATCAGGAAACATAGCCGCAGCTCTTTCTATGAGATCAGTAGCTGTGTTATCAGCATCGTCAAAATCACAAGCATAATTTACATCATGCATAGATTTTAAAATTCGTATTCTTTCATCGAAAGGCATAAAATGTCTACCTTTCTTTCTAATTAACCACTCATCTGAATTTACTCCTACAAGTAAAAAGTCACAATGAGACTTTGCAGCTTTAATATAATTTACATGACCTGAATGAATAGGATCAAAACCACCAGAAACTATACCTACTTTCATAGTTCGTACATCTCCCTTACTTCGTTTTTCCAAAGGTCTCCGTGTGGACAATCTCTATGCTCCTTAAACCATGGACCTCCATCTGTATAATGAATAAGAATAGGTTGCTCTTCTTCAAAGTTATAATAACCAGCTAAAAAGTTAAACTTTGGAGGTAAGTTTCCGATACTATCATTAGCCCATAGCATTCTATGGAGATACATTGGTGTCTCTGTATTTACTAAGTCAGGAGTAAGATTTTTACATTTACTATTATTAAATAGCATTACTGAAGACCAGTTCTTTCTTGGATAGATATGTTGCATTTGTCCATCCATTTTCATTTTAGATTTAGGACTATAATCGTGTTGCACACAAGAAACTGTATTAGTTATAGCATCTTGAAACTCCATAACAAACTCTAAGTCTTGTAAGCAAACCATATCACAGTCCATGAATAAAGAATATCCTTTATATCCGCTAAGAAAAGGTACTAAAAATCTAGAAATAGTAAATTCAGTAGAACCTTTCTTATCATCTGCTCTAGTATAAATACCTTTCTCTCTTAACTCATATAACTTAAGAGGGTATACTTCAATATTAGGATTATGTTTTAATATAGAATACTTTGCTACTTCGTAAGCGATATCTTCTCTACTATCCCAACCTATAAAAACTTTTAAATTTGTTGGCATTTACTATTCTCCATTGCAATATCCCAAGCCATAGGTAGCTCTTCTCTTTCAAATGACGACCAAGTTAAATTATCAAATACTGACATTCTATCTGGCTCCTCTGTCATTCTATCAGTCTCTAGAGACTCTAAAGTTTTAGAAGCAAGTTTAGCAGGACACCAACCTAAACTAATAGTTGGAATACCTTGTCTTAATGCTTCTAGGCAAACTGCTGAACCCCAAGTTATAACACAATATGCATTATCTAACTGCTCTTGTAAAGGTCTAGCAAGTTTTCCTTTTGCAGGTTTACCTCTTACTATTATATTCTTATCTGTATAAATGTTCACATTATGTGCAATAAAATTAAGAAAATCTCTAATATAAAAAGTATCCATATAAGGTGGAGAGGGTGGTAATACTAGGATTGAGCTACCTTTACCCCCTCTCCATGGCAGTAGTTGCGTGCCATGTTCAAATCTTTTACCTGGTCTATATGTTATAGGAGCTGTAGCATTAAATATTACTCTTTTATATTTTCCTAAGTAACCATTATCCATACATACCCAAGTTATATTTTTTTCTACTGCTAATTTTATAACCTTATCCATACCTCTTAGCACTCCATGTGCTACAATACAAGAAGCATCTTCAGGTATATTTTCAACTGGTAATTTTTCATAAGAACAATTTTGATTTAACGTTAGTTCTTTAGTATTAGCTGCTTTTATATTTTTATCTAAATAAGCATATATCATGTTTGTCTTTCAGGAGAGAATCCAGCATCTTTTCTCTTACCTTTAAGGTGATCTAAATATTTTCCTAAAACACCAGTAACGAAAGGATGTTTAGAAGAACCATCTCCTAAATTTACACTTACTGATTGACCTGCTTCTTTTTCTACATATCTTTCTGCTGACCACCAAACGTAACTATCATGCCATTCTTCTAACTGAAATAAAGCACCTTCGTCATATAACCATTTCATAAGCTGAAAGTATCTATCATACCATTTGTTTTGTTTATCCCATATCATAAAACCACATTCAGGGTATACATTAGGTCTGTTTATACGAGACCATAACTTACCATCTTCTATTATACTATACAAAAAATCAATAGGCAACGGTTTTTTTGCTACTACATCTGCATCACACCATACAATATATCTTGAATTAGAATGTTCTCTAAAATGGTCTATAGTATAATACTTATGAGAAAATCTTGTTGCTTCGAATAAAAATCTAGAACCAGGAGTAACAGCTCCTTGTCTATGAGATCTAGGATCTTCACCATTAGGACCTAATACTCTATCTTCATGTGGTGCAGCAAGCTCTTTGAACTTTAGATATCTACTATTACATTGCTCTTCAAACGACTTAAAAGATACATTTGCATATTCCGTTAGAGGTTTTTCCATATCTTCATAATAGCAAGTAAGATTAACCTCTCTAGGCCAAAACCTGTTAAAAGTTTCAACCATATTAACTCCATACTTATCGTATCCTTCTTTATGAAATGTAGTTACAACATCAAAGTCAACCATGAGCTGCTACTCTCTCTTTAGAAAAACCAGTAAACTTTCTTCCACCTTTCATATGGTCAAAATATTTACCTAACGGACCCGCAACTAGAGGATGTCTAGAGTTAACTCCATAACCTAAATCTGCAGTTTTTATTTTGCCTTCTTTTTCTAACTTAAATGTTGCATAATCAAAAGCATAGCAGTCATGAGTTTCAGGAAAGGTAAATATTTTATCTTCTTTATATACACTATCATATAAACTGCACCACTCTTTATGGTATTCATGAGCGCAGTCCCAAACTAGCATACCAGTTTCAGTAAATTTATTTCTTATTCTTCTATCCGGAAAAGCAACATAATGATCACCTTTTGTAAGGTTATCTAATAACTCCTGAGGAACGTTTTGTAAGGTAGAAAGATCAGCATCTAAGTAAATTAAGTATCTTGAATAAGGATTATTTAGATGAAACATTTGCATATAAACTTTTTTACTAAACTTTACAGCTTGTCTTTTAGATATATCTCCGCTAACTGTATGATCAAAAATATCTTTATCTTTATTTCTTTCAGCAAAATCTCTCCATCCAGTTATGTATTGATCAAAGTCATGTATGTGAACTCTACTTGAAGTTTCAATAGGTATATTTTCATCTCCTTCTACGTATACGTATAAATTAATATTTTCAGGCCAGTACTTATCGAAGCTAGGAACGCTATGTTTACCGTATGCTTCCCAATGCTTAGCTGGAAATGTCATACACACTGTAATTTCATCCTTAGTTATCATCTTAGCGCCCACTGCATCATTTCATCGATCATAGAGTCAAATGTATAAGTCGGTGTCCAACCAAGTTTTTCTTTAGCTTTAGTTGCATCTCCTAGGAGTAATTCTACCTCAGCTGGTCTATAGAACTCTGGATTAATATCTACAAAAGTAGTTCCGTAATCGTTAACACCTATTTCATCTAAACCTTCACCTGCCCATAGAATTCTAATACCTATTTTTTTGAAAGCTATTTCTACTAAGGTTCTAACTGAGTTAAGTTCTCCTGTAGCTAGTACATAGTCATCACCTGCAGGTTGTTGAACCATTCTATACATACCGTCTACATAATCTTTAGCATGCCCCCAGTCTCTTTTTGCATCTAAATTACCTAAAGATATTTTATCTATTTTACCTTTATCAATATCAGCAACTCCTTGAATAATTTTCTGAGTAACAAATTCTTTTCCTCTCCATGGAGATTCATGATTGAATAAAATTCCATTTGAAGCATGCAAACCATAACTCTCTCTATAATTTTTTACTATCCAATATGAATATAACTTAGCTACACCATAGGGAGACCTGGGGTAGAACGGCGTCTCTTCGTTCTGGGGTGTCTCCATGACCTTTCCATATAATTCAGAAGTAGAAGCTTGATAGAATTTCGTATGATCTATAAGATTACATGATCTGATACATTCTAATAATCGTAACGTTCCTAATGCATCTACATCAGCAGTATACTCTGGAATATCAAAACTTACTCTTACTTGAGATTGAGCAGCTAAGTTATATACTTCGTCAAATTTATGTTGTAAGAACAACTTCATAAGACAGCCAGTATCAGTAAGATCTCCATAATGTAAGATAAAATTAGGATGGTTTTGAATGTGTGCTATTCTTTCCATATAATCTGCTGCGGTTCTTCTTTTAAGAGAATGTACTTCATAACCTTTATCTAATAATAGTTCAGCTAAATATCCTCCATCTTGACCTGTTATACCTGTTATAAATGCTTTCATATTATAACCTCTTCTAATTTAGTTCTAATTTCTTTATCTTCTGTATAGATTGCTAATCTAATATTATCAATCTTAGAAGTTTTAGGAGTAATAATACTCCAATCTAATTCATCTATAAGAACATTGCAACCAAAATCAGGAGGCGCAAAGTCTCCATTGGGTGAAGTATAGTAATCATCAAATACAATTACATTAGAATTATCTTTTATTGCCATATAATCACCCATAATCATACTAGCTCTATGATCTCCATCAATAAAAACTAAGTCTGCTCCATAATTTTGAGCCCATAAAGTATCTTGAGTAAAACCCTTAATTAGAGTAACTTCAGAACATAACGGTTGTAGTTTAGATCTAATAGTCTCTTCATCTAATACTTTTTTACCATTTCCTACTAGCTTATGCCATTCTTTATCTGACCAATCGAAGACATCAAAACCTGTATATTCAACATTAAAGCCAGCTGCTGATATCATCTTCTGGGCATTAGCTCCTTTTGCTACTCCTATCTCTATAATAGTTTCAGGTTTAGTAACTTTAATGATATCTAAAAGATACTCATATCTCATATTTTTCATTTTATTAATTCTGCCTTTCTAAGGTAGTATTCTAGTAGCTTTGGCTTAGCTAATTCATCTACAGTCCAACTAGTCATAGACCAATTATAAAGATTTTGCTGTCTTTTTGACCAGTCAATTTCTTCTAAGAAGTTTAATTTTAACAGATCATTTTCACATGAATCGTAAACAACACATCTTTCATCTAAAGCAAATGTTGGTATACCTTCTACTATACTTTCACATGCAGCAGAAGAGCTATGGGTAACTACTGCAGCTGCTGATCTTATAGATTCTAGTACAGTTCTTCTATCCTTATCAGCCCGTTGAATAGTTATATCTTCAAAACCTTCAGCAATCATTTCTGTAGGATTTCTATCTAAGTTAGGATGAGCTCTTAGAATAATAGGTCTAGGAGATATTTTTCTTATTTCTTTTACTATTTTTCTAGCATAACTATAAAATGGTAAGTTATCATTATATTGCCAACCTCTTTCGGACTGTAGTAAAAATAAAATAGGTTTGTCTTCAGGGTCTGTTGGTTCTTTTTCTTCAAACTCAAAAGCTTCTTTCATCCAAATATATCGTTGTGACTCTGAGTTTTCGTTAAGAAAGTTTCCAGTTCCTACACAATCACCATAGCCTATTCTGAACATATAAGTTTCAGGACCATTAAGTTTATTTCTTACATAAGTTGAAAATAGACCTGAGTCAAGAGAAAATATAGGAGTACCATTATCTCTATGCTGTTGAATTGCTATAGCTCTTTCAGTATCCATTTTTCGTTTAGTAATAGAACCAAAGACAAAAACTACATCAGGATCATTTTGAGTTATTTCATAACCATTTTCATCTACAGCAGCTTGAATTGCATGAAAGGCAGCAGTTATTGGATTAGAAAGTAAATGACGTTTACTAGCTTTAATTGTTGAGAAATCGCATTGAATTTTCATAACATATTCCTTCGCGCATCTCTTTTATGGAGTATTGTTTATAAGCCAGGTTGTAAAAAAGATGCTCTCTATCATAATATTGTGGAGTATTTATAAGGGAAAAGTCCCTATTTGTACACCAAGCACTTGGTGCAGTATCAGAAGTACTAAAAACAGGAACACCAGCAGCAAGAGAATCGATCGCAGTAATGGACCCACTAACAACGATAGCATGACAATTATCCAGATCGGAGCTAAGAGGAGTGTCAGCAACATGAGGACCACTGGTACCAGACTTCCTTGGTTTGTGTCTGACTCTAATAGGTCGTTTTGTATATTTTCTAATCTCATTAGTAGTATTCTCTATCCATTCATTAACATTTTTTGGTCCGTGCATAAAGAAGGTCATAGTTTCAGAAGATGGACATATAAGAATATGATCTCCTTCTTTACGCCAAGGTTTTATATTTAAGTTCCAAGTTTCAAACCTGTCTGAAGGTACATCTAGTTTTCTGTTATCATGAAGACCTTGATAGCACCATCTCCAGTATGTTTCATCCCATTGTTCGTTGTTTGGGTCGTACCTGCCATTATAAGGCATATCACAAAAAATATAGTTGCCATTTGTATATAAGATATTATTTCCTATTAGTCCCCATAGAACAAATCTATCATAGTCATGACTGTTTATCTTAGCTCCTGGCCATCCTTGCTCTAATGCTGTATATATTTTTTCCATCTTAGGAGATGGTCTAGGCATTACCAAAGATAATTTTTGAGTCTGTTCCAAGGCTTTCCTTCTGCTATTTCTTCTGGCCACCACTCTATATGAGTAAGTTGTTGTAACCACAAGTCTCTATCTTCGCGGGGAGGTTCTTCTATATTTCTCCATTGCTTTATTGACATAGGATATGCAAAAGATTGACAACCAGTATAAGTATGAACACCTCTTATGGTTGCTTCTATTGCTGGATTAGATGAATGGTTAACTACGCACCAGGATCTATCTAAGATATCAGAAAAATTATAGTTATCACTTATACCGGTATGTTTGGGGACATCGAAATACACGCCCCTAACTTCTCTAGCAATTGAAGGAAAGTCTGTAATCCTGTCTCTAGGGTGGGGTCGGATAACGATATCTCTGGAGCTATACTCTCTAATTTCCCGAATAGCATCTCGTAAGTAGTCTTCAACTCTTGGCATTGAGGACCATTGGTGTGAGTCTGGTCGTTGAGTAGCGATTGTAATAAATTGTCCATCATTTATCCAGGGCTTGAGTTTGAGACCAAACTTTTCTACCCTGCCTTCTTCTAGGTTGTCTTTATTTGCAAATATAGCACCATTATTGATGCCGCCGATACCTACACGCCAAGTTTCGTTTCGTCTAATTGCTCCGACTTCAAGTACGATGATAGGTTTATTCCGTTTATTGTAATGTTCCCATACTTTACGGTTTGGTTCCATCCTTCCTGCGAATAAGATTGACCAAATGACTGCAACGTCTGCTTCCATGTCATTGTATACGATTTGCTCGTTACATCCTTCTGCAAAGGCAGAAAAGATTTCAGGGGAGTTGAGCGCTCCATAATCCGTAAAGAGGGATACTCGCATATATCCATTATAGTTTACTTAGGATAATTTTTTAGATTAACAATAGTTTTTCTTTGTTTATCTAACGGATCAGAAGCTAGTTTTGCTCCTCCCGAACCGTCTGAAGCGGGGTCACCTTTTTTAAGTTGACCGGATCTAGTAAAATATGTTCCTGGAGGTGCTTGTTTAGTTTCATCAGCACGCAGTCTCTTTCTTAATGCTGCCATTCTATCTCTAGGTCCTGGTGTAATGGGTGCAACTTTCTTTTTTATAGTTGCTCTTGGTTGAGTTCTAGTAGCAAACCCAACTCCCATTTCATCTACATTTTCATTCTTTCCACTTAAATGAGGAGGAAGTTTATCTTTTTTACCGCCTGTATAGCTAACTACACCAATTTTAGGTGGTGTAGGTTTTACTTCTTTACCCCCTTGCATTACTTTGACACCAACTTTTGGGTTAATTCCAAAGGGTCCTTTTGAAGTTGACATCATTGCTTCTTTTACATCTCTAAAAGGATTATCTCCAAATATGTTTTCAGTTCTCATTGTATCAGCAGACCTTTCGTTATCTCTAGTGCGGAATTTTGGACCCTTATAATTTGGGTTAGGAACTTTTAAATTTTTAAGTTTACGGTCTTTTACCATCATTTTAACTGGAGTTTCTTTTACATCATCAGTTAATTTTCTCATTTTATCAATAGTTCTACTTTTAGCAAGATTCATACCCTTTGCTCTTTTATTAATAGTAGCTTTATCTTTGGAAGGGTCAGTTCCTCTTAATATATTTGCATCGTGAGAGTTTTTAGCTCTATCCATACTTCTTTGTGCTTTACTATGATATGTATTCATAGTTTTTTGATCTAATTCATTAACATCATCCATATCTTCTCTAGTAACTCTATGGTCTAGATTTGAATCCTGGTTTTGAGTATTAGCATGAGCTGTAGCAGCTTTAAGACTTGGAAAAGTTCTTCTTACAGTTGTTCTTTTACTGTCCTTATATTGTTGAACTACATAATTTTCGTCATGTTGTTTTTCCATATCTTTTACATGCTTCTTAAGATACTTTGCTTGCTTTTTATGTCCTTTACTTGACTTCTCTAAACTTTTAGCAATCTTAAGCATTTTTTTATCTTCATCAACTTGCTCTACATCTTCGTTTAAACTATTCTCCCACCAAGATATTTCAGGTTCGTATTTATTGTTATCAATAATACTTCTAAGTCTCTTATCATATTCCTCTCTTGTTGGAGGTGCATTCTCATTAACAGCATCTATTACAAATTGTACTGTAGCTGCTGCAATTCCCAAACTTGCACATTTACCTATGACAAAACCATTAAGTTCGTCAATTATAATTGTAGGAGAAGCCTCTTTCAATTTACCAACCATCTCTCTTGGAACTTTAAAATATAGTCCACCTTCAACATATATTTTAGCAGGATATGGATGTAGCTTGTTTGTGTTTGAATCTACAATACGAACAAAATCAAAACCATCAATATCATTAAATAATACAGAACCTGCTTCTCCAGTTTCTGGATTCATTTCAACATGATCTGGTTTACCAAATTTGTCAATAAGTTTTTCGGCAAATTCTCTTGGGCCTTTATACTTCCATTTACCAATTTCAACACCCTTATAGGTATCCTCTTGAACTGGTACAGATTTAGCCATATTAAGTCGCTTGATAGTTTCTCTAAAAGCTCTAGTTCTTCCGTCAACTGTTGAAGTCTCTTTAATACCTAAGCGTGTCATATACATTTTTTTAACATGTTTAGGCATTCCTTGAAGTAACATTCTTACACTATCTTCTTCATTGTCTTTTAACATAGCTTTAAATTGCTTAAGTAATTTTTGATCTATGCCTTCGGATATTTTAGATAGCTTAAGACTTTCTTTTTGTTCTTCATTTGCTGAAAGCTTAGCAGCTATAGCCATTTGACGTCTCTTTGCCATTGACTTACCTTGAAACTGAGGAGCATCTGATTTCTTAAAGTCATCAATAACGTCACCCATATCTGCTTTTTTCATATCCATTTTTTCTCTGAGAAATGGATTATCTCCAGTTAACATAGAAGTATTAGACACCTTCTCACTCCTTATCATATTGAATCTAGCCATCTTTTTATAATCGTAGCCATATTCTGATTCTGCGTCTTGATTGGAGATTGGGACAACTTCATCTACCATATCATCTCCAAGAAAATTTTTCATTTGCCGACCAACATATGCTCTTGTCTTACCAAAGACAAGCATAGGAGGAGCATTTCCATGCAAATGAACTAAGTATAATTTCATACTCTATTTATTATCTCTTAGAATCTTTTATCTTAGAAAAGTTACCATCTTTATAGAACTCTATTAACGATTTAAATCTATCGCCATTTTGACCTTTATGAGATATGACAAATACATTAGTATTTTCAAGACCACTAAGTATATCCCATAATACATCAGTAGCTTCTGCATCAAGAGAGCTATCACCTACTTCATCCATAATAAGTAGATTAGTATTAACACTATTCTTTAGCTTAGCAATCTCTCTCCAAGTAAACATAAGAGCAAGATCAATACGCATCTTTTCACCCTCAGAGAAAGAAGCATAACTAAAAGTATCTCTATAGCGAGACTTAATTACTTCGTTAAACGATTCATCTAAATGAAACGAATAATTAGCTCCCATACGATCTAAATATTGATTTATTAACTGGTTCATTACTGGTAAATACTGCTTTATAATTTTAGCTTTTATACCATCATCTTTTAAAAGTATTCTACATATTTCGTAATGATGTTTTAACTCAACTAAATTATGAGATTGCTTTTCTAATAATTTAAACTCTGTATCATATTCTTCAAGTTCTTTTTGCGCTTGCTTCAGAGATTTACTATCTGACTCTTCAGTTCTAACTTCTAAATTACCGTACAGAGTAAATAAAGCTTTTTTTTGATTAACTAAATCTCTTCTCACTTCAATAATAGAGTCATACTGCTGTTGTACTTCATGAGCATCTCTTATTTTTTCTTCTAACTTCTGATAAGTTGAAATGACAATAGGTTTTAAGTTTTCAAGTTTATTCGCTTCTTCAGTAAGCAAAGTTACTTGAGTAGTTTTAAGATCTTGATCTATACTCTGCTTACATACATGACAATGATCGTTATCTTGATAGAACTTTATTCTGTTTTCTACTTCAGATCTTTTTGTCTTTATCTCTTGACCTTTAAACTTAGCTGTACTAAGCTTTTCTTGCAGTTCGTTTACTTCTATAAGAGTTATTAAACTTACTTCACTATCAGCTTTACTTATTTTATCTTCGATTAATTTTATCTGACCATCTATTTTATTTTTCTCTGCTATTATTTTTTCTTCTGATTCTTTCGAACGATTAACTAAGTTATTGATAAGACCTTTCTGACCTGATACTTTAGTTTTTACTATCTCTTTCTGATAATCATTTTCTTTTATATCTAATTCTGTGTTCTGCAATCTTGTTTTAAGTATACTATTCATTTTAGAGAATACAGTAATATCTAATATCTCTTCTATAATAACTCTTCTATCGTTAGTGGGTAAATCCATAAAGGATTGATATCTTGCAGAACCTAAAATTACTATTTGAGTAAAAGCTCTGTAATTTAAACCTAGAATATCTTCTAGTTTTTTCTGATAATCTTTTACCGCAGCGTCATGAGGCATAAGTTTTTTATTACGATATATTTCAAACTTATTAGGTTTTAACGCTCTTACAACTTTATAATTTATACCATTTATCTCAAACTCAACTTGCACTTCTAAACCTTTTTCGTTTACAGTATTCATAAGTTGAGGTTTATTAATATTACGATAAGGTTTACCAAATATACCAAAACATAAAGCATCAAGTATAGTAGATTTACCCGAACCGTTTTGACCAGTAATTAGTATAGAAGGTACTCTATCTAACAGTATAACATTAGGAGTATTACCGGTAGATAAAAAGTTCTTATAAGTTACAGTCTTAAAAATTATCATTCTTCTATACTCATAGCATCTTCGTATATTTCTATCATAAGTTTTTTTATAGATTCTTTATTATTATCTGTCGCTACATCTTCAATATATTCCCCAATCAAGTCTGTAGTAGAAGAAAGTTCAATAATATCTTTTACATTTTCTTGATTATACTCTTCAAACGATTCTAAAATTTTTACCTCAAAAGGTACCTGAAAGTTAACTCTATCTAAGAAGCGTTCAAATTCTTCAAACTGAGTTTTCTTTTTTATGTTTATTTTTACGTAGCTATCTTTTAATTTTTCTAGAGGATACTCACATCCATCATCCCAAGTTAGTCTATGAAAATATGTATGAGTATTTTCTATAAACTCCCAAGACCGATCTGTAGTATCTAATATCCAGAAACCTTGCTTTGATGCAGTATCGTTCCACATTAACTGATAAGGTAAACCTATATAGTGAACATTAGCAATTTTATTTTGCGTATGATAGTGACCTGATATAACTTCTTTCCATTTTCTAAAGTCTTTAGGAGAGTAACCTTCATCTGATAACCTACCAGGTAATAGCACAGCACCTTGCGTTTCTAAATGACCAACTAATAGATCACCACCTGCTTTTATTACTTTAGTTAACTCTTCAACATTTTCTTTACACACCCAAGGTATAAAAGTAATATCTATACCATCAAAGTTTATAACCTTAGGTTCACTATAGAAGTTCATATGATCATCAGTAAGTATTTGCTGAGGAGAGTTCATTTGTAATGAATGGCGTAAAGGTATATCATGATTACCAATAATGCCATGAACAGTTACGTCTAACTCTTTAGCTTTATCTACAAATACTTTCTTTTGAAAAGACATAGTCTGTAAATTTATCCATTTACGATTATCAAAGTAATCACCAGTCTGAATAATAGTCTTTATATTTTTTTCTTTTATATACGGCCAAAAATTATTCTCAAGAAAATATTCTTGATGTCGCTGAATAACTTGATTACTATTACGACAACCAAAGTGAAGATCACCAATAAACGCTATTTTCATTTTTTACCTTTTTTCTGAGGACGTAAAGGAGTACCGCCCTTATATGCTGCTCTCGACTCTTTTGTATAACCAGTACGCAAAGTAAAACCTCCTTTTCCTTTTTCTACTTTTTGATTCTGTAGTTCTTCTAATTTTTGATCAGCTATAGAACGAGCATGCTGATCAGCTACATCTGCAAATTCTTGATCGCCCATAACTGATACTTCTGCTTCCTGTATAAGTCTAAGATTCAATTCATATTTTTTCTTTTCATTTTTTATAGTCTGTATCATATGGCTAAATAAAATCTGCGTAACGTATGCAAAACCATTATCGAAACGAGTACCATCAAACCGATACATATATTTCATAGCACCTAATATGGCATTTTGTACCATCTCATCTCTATACATATATCCTTTGAATCGAGGTGTGAGAGATAATCTGTTTGCCATCTTATAGACACATTCTCCAAGATAGCGAGACATTACAGGTCTCTCTTTTCCTCCTGCTAAAGCTTTTTTACATTCTTGACTATATTCATCTAAAGCAAGAGTAAACTCTATGTTATTAACATAATGTTCGTCACCTGGTTTCTGTCTAGTTCTTTTTACTGTCATAGGTCGATTGTATTGATTTTATAATCAAACTCCTCTGTAGTATAATACTTAAAGCGTTCATTAGAATGTCTAAGAGCAAAATTATCTCTTGATTTATATTTTAGATCATCTATTATATCGAACACTGTTGCTTTTTGACCGTTATCTGATTTACGCAAGATACGTCCTATTGATTGTAATACTTTTATTTTAGATTTAGTTGGATGCGCAAAAATAAGATTATGAAGGTTTCGTATGTTAACACCTGTACTAAAGACACCCAACGATGCGACAATAACAACATCATTATTTTCTGCCATATGTCTAACAGCTTCTCTAGAGTCTTTATCAGTTTCACCTGCAACATAGTAAAGCTTTTTCTCTGTATCAATCTTATCATATATTTCTTTACCATGCTCTAATCTAGAAAAAACTACTAACGTATTACCAGGTAACGTGCTAGCCATTTTTGCTACTAATTTATTTCTCTTCTCGTGAGTTATAATGAACTCTACTTCTTCATTATAGTTTAAATCTTTAACTTTTTTACGATCGTCTTCTTCATAACGTAGCTGTAAAAGTCTAATATTCATCTGTGATACTTGATCACGTTCCATTAGCTCTTTAGTACTAATCATTTTATGTACTGTTCCGAAAAGCCCTTTCAATACTAATTCATGAGTCTTCGCTTCTTGTAATGTACCTGTTAAACCTACTCTATCTGGACATACTAACATTTTATTCATAATAGATTGTATAGATTTAGACTGTGCATGGTGTACTTCGTCTACTACTACTGAGCCAAATTGCGCAAACCAACCAGCCGGCATTTTATATATAGACTGCCAAGTAGATATTACAACTCTTTGATCTGTCTCTTTTTTAACCCCACCAGTAATGCCATGCATATTATCAAATTTATTATTAGAATAATCTAAGAAATCATTATACATTTGACCTACTAAAGAGATAGTAGGTACTATAATAAGTATTTTTCTATCATGAGTTTCTAACCACCATCTAATCAAAGCGTATATAATAAGAGATTTTCCAGATGCTGTTGGTGATAAAAGTAAGCATCGCTGTTTAGTAACAGCAGTCTTAAATGCTTCTTTCTGATAGTCTCTCATCTCAATACGTTCACCTTTAGAATAAGGTTTGAGTACTTCGATAAATTTATCTAAAAAACCGTTATCAGTTTGATCTAAGAAGTCAGATTGAGTACCCTCAAAATAACACTCAACATCCATATCTTTTGCAAACTTGGTTATATCACCTGTAAGACCTGCATATATAGAACTATCTCTTAGATTAGCTAATCTTATTTTACCATCCCAGAACTTATTTCTATATTGAGGTGTAAACTCTGCACCTGGTACTTTGAATGTAAAATAGTCACTTAACATTCTCAAGTCGCTTTTATCACCGTCGAACTCGAGATATACGTCATTCTTCTTTCGAAATGTTATCATAGACTGCCAGAAGTAAATCTTGCCCAATCAATAGCATTTTTTATTGATTGGTTTCTCCACTTTATTTGCTCTAATATATGATTGAGACCTTCAAGTAGAATATTAATATACTCTATTCTTTGTTCAAGTGCAACTACTTCTGGGTCAGTATTGACGTGCTTTTCAATACCCGACTTAGTTTTTAGTTTAAGATCAAAAGGCTTCTCTTTGTATTCTTCTGCAGTTGCTTGACCAGAATAGTATAGTTCTTTATCTTTCTTAAGTGTATCTAATTTATGAAATATAGCTATTTTCTTAGCTTTTAACTCCATAAGCATCGATAGATATTTATGATGTAGTTTAGGCACATCTACTGAAGCTGCGTCAAGATTAGTTTTATCTATAGCAGCATCTTCTTCCCATAATTTCAGTAATTCGTCATGCGTCAACATGCTTATATTATAAATAGTTTAATGGTAAAGTTCTTTACTAATTTCAATCTAACCTCAGGCTTATCCGAGCCTAGAGGTTTTTTTAATTTATATACTAGGAGATCATATAAATGGCACGTACTAAAAAGAAAGAAACTTTTGTGAATGAAATTCAGTCGTCAGTAGCCTTCCATATACAACCTAAAAATCCTACTCAACAATATTTACTAGACTGTATAGATCAATCAACATTGACTATATGTATAGGTCCAGCAGGTACCGGCAAAACTTTTTGCACCGGTATGAAAGCTGCTCAGCTTATACTCAAAGGAGGTTATGATAAAATAGTACTTACCAGACCTAATGTATCTACTGGAAGATCTCTTGGTTACTTTCCTGGTTCAGTAGAAGAAAAAATGACTCCTTGGCTTAAACCTATTATGAATGTACTTCAAGATGGTTTAGGAAAAGGTCGCTATGATTATATGCTATCTAAAGATCAAATTCAAGTTCAACCTATAGAGACTATTAGAGGCAACTCATTTGAAGATTGTATAATTATAGTTGATGAATCTCAAAACTTAAATATGTCAGAAATAAAAGCAATAACAACCCGTATAGGTGAAAACTCTAAGTTAGTATTATTAGGAGATCCTGCACAATCTGACGTGCATGATGGAGAAGCTTTAGATGAGTTTGTTGAGATGTGTCATCATTACAATATAGAAGCTCCTATAGTTCGTTTTACAACAGATCATATAGTAAGATCAGATATTGTTGCTCAACTTGTAAAAATGTTTGCAAGAAATAACATATGAGATGTAGTACATGTACATATAATAAATTTGGTTTATTAGTACATCAATGTGGTTTCTGTGAGGAAAAAGGTATTAGAGAAAGAATAACTTGGTGGCAAACGGGTAAGAAAAAGTTAAAAGAAAGAGAAAAAGAAAGAAAAAACTGATTCTTTTTCCTATAATCTGAACAGCTGTCTGAGATGTTCTAAAGCCTCCGGAACCATAAGTAAAGCTAGACCGCAAATGATTCACCACATCCACATGAGGCGGTCGCGTTTGGGTTGATAACTTTAAGAAATGAACCACCTAATTCATTAACATAATCTACCGTGCATCCTGCTACAAACATTTCAGCCATATCGTCTATGCATAGTATATCATCTATGGTGGGACCGAAACCTTTCATTTCTGTTAAAGACCAATCATACTGAAAACCTGAACAGCCTCCTCCTTTTACTGATAAGTAAACATACTTACTCTTTCCATCATTAACAACTTTTTTCATATAATCTCTTGCTGAATCAGTAAGGGTTACCATTAACGTTTTGCTCCTAACACTTTATCTAAATCGTCTACGAATCTAATTATATTATAATCATTATCGTGTTCTACTTTTAATTTTTTACATGCTAAACGTACAGACCCTGAATATTGTTTAGATTTACCTCCTCGAAGTGAACGCTCTATAGTACGTTTAGTACTTAGACACTCACTTACACTTTCTCTAATAGTAAATTCTTTAAGACTTGAAGGGTCTCCAAAGAACATTAATAATACAAAAAATTCTCCTATCATGTTAGTGTCCTTCGTGGCTGGTTCTTTTCATACCATTCATATCATGAACCATGTTCATCATATCTTTTCTGATTTGTTTTATTTCCATTTCTATAGTTTCGATTCTATCTTTATAAAACTCTAGTGTTAGAGTTTGCTGCTGATCGTATGGTGCTTGACCAGTCTCAATATTTTCTGTTAATTTATCTAACTCTCCAGCTAAGTGTTCTATTAACATAAACTGTTCTGCATCTGCTGGAAGTGAACCCATTTCACCTCTTGGCCATTTGATACGAAACTCTGTGTTCATTCCAAGATCAGCTTCTGTCATAATAAGTTTATTTTCTATTGTATTCAGTCTTTCTATGATGCCAAAGTATGCCCACGTTCCAATTGCTGCACCAACTACCATTGCAATCAAATTTCGAATTGGCATTGACAATTCAGTATTCTCACTTAATTTAGTTGCCATTACTTATTAACCTTTACGCTTCTTTTTCGCTCTTCCGGCTTTCATATTGGCCATCCAATGAGCTAACTGACCTTTTCGTCCTCCTTGCTTGGCAACTTTTCTTAAATTACTAACTGAAGATTTAGTAGGCACACCATGACGTTTACTATCACCTTTATCTTGTGGATTTTTTCCATCCATAAAATTTTCATCAGTCTTTTTCTTTAAAAGATCTTTTAATGGTCTGCTAGGCGGAAGAGTCTTAACTAATGCCGCTGCTTTTTTCTTGATAGGGTTATCTGGATTTCTTTTTCCTAATGGCAGCCTTCTAACACCAAAACTATCTTCATCGATAGGATTCAAAATATAATCTCTTAGTTTATTCATACTATTCGATGCAACAGCTAATTTATTTGTCCACCAACTAGGAAGAGTATCCTCGTTATTCATAGATTGTAACTTTGACATTACTTCTTTAGCATCTTCCATCATAGTTTTACATTGCCGAATAGCTGAAGGGACATCTGAATGTCCATCTTCATCAGTTCTTTTTTTCATTGATTTTCGCATACTTTGTATTTTAGATTGTAAGCTCATAGAATCTTTTTTACCTACATCACCGACCATAATACCTTCACCTAAAATAGTTTTTTTAATTATTTCATCCGCTTGTTTATCATTTACTCCATATTTCTTTTTAAGTGCAGCTCTACCTTCAACAGCATTTTTAGTATTACCTATAACTTTCATAACTTCTTTATATGGTGGAATTCTAACTTCATTTATATTTACCATTGTTTACAGCTCCAATATCTTGCTTTAGTCTTAGGACCTGGGTTGTCACAATTATGTCTTGCTCTAAACGATCTACGGCGCGCAGGATTATCAGCTTTGATTTCCATATTAGGATCTCCAAACGTAACTTTTACAGTATTACCTTTTTCATTTTTTACATATACAGCTCTCTTTTTTGGACCTCCAGGAGTAAGAAAAGGTTTATTAAGTTTTACATTTTTCTTTTTACCGCCATCGTCTTCATCAATATAGATACCATCTTCTTCTATCTCGCCCCATTCATTCATAACTTGTTTATTGTAGAAAATATTATCACCTGTTAAAATACTCATATTACTTTTTTGGGCTTCCCCAAACCTCCCTTGCGTTAACTTTAATAAACTTTTTATTAGTTTCATTTTTGTTAGGATTAGGTATAGTAAGAACTACATTCTTTAATTTTAAATAAGCTTTAAGTTGAGCTTGTTGTCTATCACTACTAGCCATCCATTCTTTTCTAGCTATCTTACTCCATATACTTCTTTTTTGATGAGTAATACCTTTTGATATTTGCTTTGCTCTTGTTCTTTTTTTACCCATTTTATCCTCTATAATTTATTATTATTCAATGCGCCATTTGTATAAGTTTGATTTTCAAAATATAAAAATCTAAATGAAACTGTACTAGTTATATATTGTATATCAGTAAGTGAAGCATCATACTGAGGTCCATCTAAGCTTACAGGAAACGTACTTACAAAATTCCAATGCACTAAAGGATTATTAGCATCATCACATCCAAACACAGTAAGGTTAGTTGTCGTTTTACTAAAATCTCCAGTATTAGATATATTAGAGTTAGTAGTGTAATCATTATATTGATCAAAGTCTTCAGGATGATTTATTGCTTTTAACCATTCTAATATACTTCTATAATTATCAAAGTCTTTATCTATTAAAAAAGTAAAATCTAATGGAGCATAATCAACACCACTTCCAGGTATAAATGCTCTATTAGGGTTCAGTCTATTAGGTAAATTAACTTCACCGCCCGATACTGGAGGTATAGTTAAGCTTTGTAAGTTGAAAATTACTCCTGGCATATTTTCAGCTACAGCATAAAAATTTTGTGGAGCTACAAAAGATAGCTCAGGTATTCTACTAGATACTAAATTATAAGATAAAGCCATATTATATTTATACCAAAAAAAGAGGCAGCCAAAGCTGCCTCTCTGCAAAGAATCGTAATCGACTTAAACGTTGTCGATACGGAACTTACGATAGTACACGTTGGTATTAGGAGCAGCCAAACCTTGTGATGCAATTGCACCAGCGCCAGCAGCAAATGGATTTGACACCATGCCGTAACGAGTTTTAAATCCAATCTTTGGCTGGAAAGTCTCCTGTGCAACTGCACGAACCATCTGCAACGGAACGTATGGGCAATAGAACATACCTGCGTCCATGTTGTTTGAACCTTTATATCCAACTACAGCATAGTCACCGTTAGTTGCATATGGATCTACATAGACTCTCATACGACCATTGAGGGTACCTGCAAACACACCAGAGGTAACATCAACGTTAAGATTATCACTCAAGCCTGATGAATAGTCAAGAAGACCAGCCATTGTCAAGCTAGAAGCAACATTTGCTGAGCAGAGTATGAAGTTACCCTTACCACGGCGAGTTTCAAAAGCTACTTTATTTGCTTCTTTTTCAAGCTGCAGCATGAGACCCTTCTGGCGCTCAACTGACCAACGACCTTGACCATCTGCAATGAGGTCAAAGATACCATCGTTAGTTAATCCGGATGCACCAAACTTAGCTTGGCTAAGCATCGTGCGTACAACCTCACGGTTAATTTCAGCAAGAATTTCAGTTGACAAAATATTTGACAACTCAGCTTCTGCATCTAAGCCGTGAACTGCTTTAAGGTCTTGTACCAATTCCATGGTGTACTCACTCTTGAGCGCACGTGTCTTTGCTTCAACAGCTGTACGTTCGATTGTGAATGACATTTCACGGAAGTTATCACCCTCACCTTCTCTGGTGGTCATGCCATAAGGTGAAGTACCTTCTGCCATAGTTGGGTTATAGTTGGTATTAAGTGCTGGGTTATTAGTAACAGTATCCTGGAAAGGATCGTTTACTGGAGTACCAGAGTTACCAAAGCCGTCTGACTCTGAAGACGACGCAGCGCCATCATTGTGAGCACGACCGGGTGCAAATGGGTTAGTAGCATCAGCAGCACTACCACCAGCAGCATGCGGATCTGGTGATCCTGTATTAAATGCTGTACCTGAGAAGTTCGGGAATACTTCGTTGTAGAATGCTTCTGCAGCGTTAATTCCACCTTCAGTTTCGTTATTTGCACCATAACGAGCACGTAATGCAAAGATCAATCCGGTTGGAGCAGACATTGGCTGCACACCGCATAGATCAAAAGCCATCATTTGTGGCATAGCACGACGGACGAGTGAGATGATGATTGGGTCATATCCAGCACGGCCAGTAGCATTTACTGCTGCGTTAGATCCAGCACCTGAGAATGCACCGCCAAAAGCTGCGCCAGATACCATAGACTCATCGAGAACACCTGCCTCTTCCTTCAATGCCTTTTCAGTATTTTCAAGGACCTGAGCAACAACCGCCCGACGATCACGCTCTTTAATTGCGTCTAGATCTTCGTGGTTAATTACTGGTGCCCATTTTTCCATAAGGACATCGGTTGACATTTTGTTTCTCCTTCAAAAAATTTTATAATGTCTAAATTTTCTTATATATTTAATACTCTCAATTTTTTCTTACTTAGTCACAGTCTTTGAAAGAAACTTCGCATACTGCGATACAGTACTATCATCTTCTTCTTCGATTATAGCACCACCGAATACTTCCTCACTCAATGAGCTGAGAAGCGGTTGCTCAGAACTCTCGTCGAAATAACCTTCTTTAAGCTGCTCGATTTTGTATCTGAACTCTTCGATGTCTTCAGCTTCAACATTCTCAGACAACTTTTCTAAGCGGATCTTTTGTGTCTGTGGAAGGTCATTTCCGATTTCATCGACAATTTCTTTTCTTTTGATATCCAAAAGTTCTCTATTTGCTGCATCTAGAGCTGTGTCTTTTTCTTCGATTTGCTCTTTATATGACTCAACTGCTTCAGTTAACTCATCTACAACTGATACTTCTTCTTCTGGAATATCAATAAAGTTAGTTTCGAAAACTCCTTTCATTTCACGAATAAAGTTTTCTGCAATTTCAGTGCGAAGCGAATATTTAATCTCAAGTTGATTTTCTTCCAGCCATTCATTTACGACATAGTCAACATATTGGTCAACTTTCTCGTTGATCTGATCAACTACTTCTTCTAATTTTTGAGCATATTCAGCTTGCATTTCTTCAGCAATAATATTAGCTTTCTCATTTACTGCTGTTTCAAATATTACTGCGGCTTTCTGTTTAAAGTCATCTTCTAGATCTTCTGTAATATCATCTAGATCTTCCTTTACAGGACCTTTAGGATTAGCTTTAGTTGGTGTCTCATTAGAATCGCTAGCTTGATCATGAGCACCTTGATCCGGTGAACCACCTTTACTCATAGGAGCATTGCTTCCTTTTTCATCTTTAGGTCTCATAGCTTCATTAGAGTTCTTTTCAACTTTCGTATCCTGACCCTCTTCAATGCTATCTTCATCTTCGACTTCTTGTTCTTCACCAGCCATAGCTTTCTTTATAGCTTTGTCTTTATTGTCCATATATTCTTTTGAATCTGGCTCATCCTTACCGTCGCCATCCATATCACCTTTATCATGAGCTGCTTCATCCGTTTTCTTGTCTTTCTTCTTCGGCTTACCATGATGCATCTCATCAAGGATAGTCATACCTTCAATGGCGACTTTCTCTTCAATACCATGTTCAAATTCTACATCGTACCAAGCTACATTACCTTCATCATCTGGCTCAGCATGCCGACCGACTAGAGGCTTACCTTCACCCCACTCTGGATGTTCAACAACAACAGCACATACATGATACTTAGACTCACAAATATGATCTGCATCTTCCTCTGACAACTCTTCATCATACTTTTCAGAGGCTTCTTTCATTTTCTTTTTGTCGTGATCCTCATCGTCGTCATCATCATCATCGTCATCGTCATCATCCTTATCACCATGCTCGGCTTCTGATACTGACTCATCTGCTTCATCCTTGTCATCGTCATCGTCATCATCGTCTTCATCGTCGTCATCATCTTTATGCTCAGCTTCAGCG